>MAAB01001202.1_pt1 | contig 68243 bp, 54 predicted proteins | sample 1115991 | NCBI WGS metagenome assembly MAAB01 (sample SAMN04961124, study PRJNA320927) | seawater metagenome | isolation source: sample BD02T18 sea water enriched with oil for 18 days | place: USA:Gulf of Mexico | collected 2013-07-27
TTCATGAATGACATTAGTTTAGGAATGTTTGCTTTTGCTTTGCTATCCCATACTGATGCTGTGTGACAACCTGATTGGTATGCACCATCAACAATTGGAGAAATAGTAGAAGCAGCCATTGCCTCTAATTCCTGGCATGTCATAGGACCGGTCGTATCTTGAGAACCAACAATGTTCACTTTAACACGGACGTTAGAACCTGCGTGTAATGGTGTTTCTGAAGCGACACCTACTGCGTTACGGTTAAAGATTTTTTCAACAGCAGTTAAACCTTGACCTTCATGTGAAATCTCTTTAGATGCTGCGTAAACAACAGGCGCTGTAACCCCCAAAGTTTCTGCCGCAAATGTTTGTAATTTCTTACCGAATGTCACTGCGTAAGAACCACCCGCTTTCATGAACTCTACTTTTTGCGGCGTGAATGCTGAAGAAACGTCAACAAGCTCTTTATCACCGTTGTATAACGTCTGCGCTTTAGTATCGATAGTTAATACCGTACCAGTAGCAACAGAATATGCTTCTTCTAAAACAGCATCGCCATTGTCATCAACTACCGCATTGCCATTAGCATCTACTTTCTTAACCCAGTTTTTAAGATCCAGACCAATACCACCAGTTACATCAACAGTAGTAAGGAAGATAGGAGCGATGCCGTTAGTACCAGCAACAACGGGGGCAATGTTAATAAATGGTACATATGGACTAGCCTGTTGACCAGCCAAAAGTGCTACATTGTTCACTCCTGACATACGAGAAGAACCAACACCCATAGTGCCTTTTTCTGCAATAAGCATTACTTTTGCGTTAGGGTTCTTAGCTTGAAGTTCTTGTATTTCTACTTGTGCTTCTGGAGTGATCATGCACTGACCGTGCAATTCACGGTCAGCACGAGAATGAGCTTGATGACCTGGAGATAATAAATCTGTAGAAATATCACCTTCACCAGCAATGTAAGTTACTAATTCAATTTTTTCTGCGATTTCAGGAAGTTTAGTGAAAAACTCAGCTTGCGCGTAGCTTTCTAAAATACTTTTAGCAATAGCGTTGCCTGCTTTAAAAGCAGTTTCAAGACGCGCTGTATCAGCTTCGTATAAGAATACTTGTGTTTTTAATACTGTCGACGCTTGAGTCGCTAATGCGGCGTCATCAGCTAATGCAAGATCAAGCAATACTTCAATAGAAGGGCCGCCTTTCATATGTGATAATAATTCAAACGCAAATGTTGGTGTAATTTCTGCAATACTTGTTTCAGCTAAAATGATTTCTTTTAAAAATTCAGCTTTTACACCAGCGGCACTCGTAGTACCAGGTAAGGTGTTATATATGAAGAAGTTAAGAGAATCTTCGCGATGTGCATTACTTTGATCTTTAATTTGCGTGATGATTTCTGATAATAAGTCAGCGCTATCAATTGGCTTAGGTGCTAATCCTAAATCATTCTTACGACTTTCAATTTCTTTAATGTACTCTAAATATAGGCTCATTTAAAACTCTCTCTTACTGCAATATGATAAGAAGACAAAATGCTAATAGGATAATATTAGCAGGGTAAAAATTTTGCGCACATTTTACCTGATTTTCTGCTTACCCTGCTAATCATTTGCTTAAATAAGCAGTATTCATGAAACTTATAAGAGGTAGAAGCTGTAGTTATAATGCTAATGAGAATTATTGTTAATTACTGATACATTTGAAAAGCAATTAATGATACTTAAAAGACCTCTCACAACAAGGTTTTTAATATTGATGGGGTATAAGCGAAGTTTTTATTTATTGTGCAAAATTATGATCTATTTTCCTAATTTTTGTAAAACTTTTTTCATGTGATTTTTAAAGGCTTTTTCATCTTTCGATAAACCACAGTTAAAGCTTGATGTCATTTTACCCTGCAGCCCAATATTCGATAAATCTTCAGTTAATGTACAATTTCCATTGTCACCTTTTTTGATGCTAAAGCCATTGCCAACCTGACTAGATGTTGAAGCCACTGCCTTTTTGTTAATATCTTCAACAAAAGAGTGCGGTACAAGGGTCGGTGTACCATGCATAACTGAACCTGTATTGGGCTTAGAGTAATTGTACATTTCTCGTTGGATCATTTGTTGATTAATTTTATCTTTGAGACGAGATAACCTTTGTGAGTTCGTATAGTTTTTTATCGGTTTAGTCTGCTGATCATTTAGCGGTGAAACTGGTGGTGTTGTTAGAGTAGTCGACGGTTCAATTTGTTCCTTTGGCTGACTTATTACCTTGTCCAGTATAACCTCTTTAGTCGATGATTGAAGTTCTTCTGTTGAGGAGGTTGTTACTTTGGGCTCTATTTTCTCATCATCGCTAGGTAAAATAGCTTCTATTTTTTCTTGTCTATTCTCAGTCGGTTTATAATAAATAAAACTGTTAATAGGATTAATTGTCGGTTGTTTCGAAAAATTTTCGATCGGTTTATCTGCAGCATTAATTAACAGTAGAACAACCAATAAATGCAGGATGACAGAAACAGAAATTGCAAATTTGAAACCTTGTATTGTAAAACCCCTTGTAAATACTTTTTTATTTGCACAATAGACCATAAATGAAAACGTAAGTTCACCATATTTAAAGAAATCTTTTTGGTAATGCTGTCTATTTATATCGTTTCGTAAATATGTTATTGAGTAAGGAATGTTACTTTTGAGGATCAGGGAAGTCGAGAATACTATCGGTATTAAACCTTCGTTTACATTGTGCAGATGAATCTTTAAAAATTACTCTTTTAAATGAATTGTCTAAAGAGAGCCATTTGCTGATGAGTTCTGGATCAGCATCAGCTTCAACAAATGCTTCTTCGAGTAATTTTTTCCTAACCTGAAAAATATCTTCATTAATCATAATATGCATATGAGCAATCGGGGGAGCTTTACCTATATATAGATTTTCACCACCTAATACTTTTTGCATGAAATCAACTTGCTGACCTTCAATAAGCTGCTGTGGGATTTGTTCAAAATACAGTTTAAGCCAAGGGTGTTTATAAACTTTGTCATAAAAAATTTTATTAATTAAAATCAGGCTACTCCTACCGCCCATTTTCTCAAATGCAACTAACTTAGACATCTTCACCCTATCTGCAACTAATACCAATTTCTCCATAAATAGTAGTATCTCTTCAACTTTATCGATATTTTTTTTCAGATTAACTTTATATTTGTTAATTATAATAACTCGTTACAATTAAGGGCATAAAAACAACAAAAGCTATTTGTATCTTATTTGTTAATGCGGATAAAATAGTGGTAATTATTATTATAAATCCAACGGACTGTTATGCGCCTTAATACATCATCAACTTCACTAGTATTGTCACTTTTTTTTATTACGGCTTTAACCGCATGTAACGAAGAAAAGGTCGAAGAGAAAGAGAAGAAAGTTTATAAAGTGCCGGTTGAAACAACACTCGTTGAAAATAGAACTATTACCAATACTTATCGAACAACCGCGGTACTTGAAGCTAAATCTGAAAGTAAAGTGACGAATAAAGTCACAGGAATGATAGATAAAATATTAGTTGAAGAGGGCATGTCAGTGACTAAAGGGCAAATACTCGCTGAAATTGATTCTGAGAGTTACTTATTGGAGCTTGAACGTACGACTATTGATCTCGATTCAGCCATCGCCGAATATAATCGTAGTCGACCTATCGACGGAAAACAGTTGATCCCAGCTAAAGATTTAGAAAAACTGGCCTTTTTAGTAAAATCTCGAACCAATCAACAGAAAGTTGCTGCGATACAAGTACGAGACTCGAAAGTTAGAGCACCTATTGCTGGTGTTATTGCTGCTCGAATGGTGAAAGAAGGGAATATGACCGCCGCTACAGGTAGTGAAATGTTTACCATAGTAGATTTAGATACTCTGCAAGGTGTGGTTTATTTACCTGAAGCAGAAATGAATAACGTACATCTCAGCCAGCAAGCTTATTTGAACTTCCCTGCTAACGCACATGCGGTTCCTGCGACAGTTGGTTTGATTTCACCGATTATTGATACAGAGTCAGGGACCTTTAAAGTAACCTTGAAAGTGAATAATGATCAGCATGTGCTAAAACCAGGTATGTTCGCTAAAGTATCTCTTACGCTTGATGTTCATGAAAATGCACAGATAGTGCCGCAAAAAGCATTGTTAGTCACCGATACAGAAACTAGCTTGTTTGTAGTTTCAGATCATAAAGCGAAAAAGATAACAGTACTTACCGGCTTTGAACAAGATGGTTTCATTGAAATATTAACACCACTTGATATGGCAGAGCCTATTGTTATTGTAGGACAACAAGGCCTTAAAGTTGATAGCGATGTGAAAATATTAGGCGAAGAAGTCGCAACGGATGAAAATAAAGAAAGCATTAACAATACAGCACAAGTAACGAATGAAACGGAAACAGTACAGTAGTTATTGTTGCTGAGTTTTTGACTTGTTCGTTATTTATCTAAAGGATTTTATTTATGAGTATTGTTAGTACGGTGGTTAAACGGCCGGTGACGGTAGCGATGTTTACTCTCGCTGTGATGTTATTTGGTATGGTTGGATTTTCTCGCTTGTCGGTTTCTTTATTACCCGATCTTTCTTATCCGACATTAACCGTGAGAACAGAAAACCCTGGCGCGGCACCCGCTGAAATAGAACAGTTAATCAGTAAACCGATTGAAGAATCTGTTGGGGTTGTTAAAGGCATTCGAAAAGTACATTCTATTTCAAAAGCCGGACAGTCAGACGTGGTTATTGAATTTGAATGGGGCGTAGCGATGAACTTTGCCACGCAAAATGTCCGCGAAAAACTCGACATTATTGCTTTGCCCAAAGATATTAATAAACCTATTATTTTGCGTTTTAATCCCGCGCTTGACCCAATTATCCGCTTAGGTTTATCTACTGAAAATACTCACCCTCGCGCACTTAAAAAAATACGTACCTTTGCTGAGCAAGAAATAAAGCGACAGCTCGAAACAATTTCGGGTGTTGCAGCGGTACAGCTTGGTGGTGGTTTACAACAAGAAATACAAGTTGTATTTGATCAAGAGAAAGCCGCTCGACGCGGGATTACCGCACAAAGTATTGTGTCACGTATCCAAAGTGAAAATATTAATATGTCGGCGGGGCGCGTTTATGACGGCCAACAAGAATATTTAGTGCGAACCTTGAATCAGTTTGTTTCGCTAAAACAACTCGGAAATATGATTGTAAAGCAGACAGAAGGCAAAACCATTTACCTGAAAGATATTGCGCAAATAATTGATGGTGAAAAAGAACGAACGGATATCACCCGTGTTAATAATAATGAAGCAATAGAACTTGCTATTTATAAAGAAGGTGACGCGAATACAGTTACGGTAGCAAAAGCCGTTAATGCTAAATTAGCTGAGCTTGAAGAAGCCTTACCAGAGCAACTCACCTTTACCGTTATTTACGACCAATCTGAATTTATCATTAATGCTGTTGATGAAGTGAAAAGTGCCGCCATCGTTGGTGGTTTGCTTGCTATGCTAATTTTGTATCTGTTTTTAGGAAATTTTTTCAACACTGTTATTATCTCATTAGCTATTCCTGTTTCGATTATTGCCACTTTTAATCTTATGTTTGCCAATAATATTAGTCTTAATATTATGTCATTAGGGGGAATTGCCCTAGCAGTAGGATTATTGGTTGATAATGCTATTGTGGTTTTAGAAAATATCGCTCGTTATCGAGAAAAAGGGCTTAGCATAATTGATGCTGCCGTTCGGGGAACTGATGAAGTCTCGGGGGCGGTTATTGCATCGACCTTAACGACTTTAGCTGTATTTTTCCCGCTGGCATTTGTAACGGGCTTTGCGGGTCAGTTATTTAGTGACCAAGCGATGACAGTGACCTTTGCTTTATTGGCCTCTTTAGCTGTTGCCCTAACATTAATTCCAATGTTGGCATCGCGTCAGTTTAGTAAAGATAAACTATCCGCTGAAGATAACAGTACAGCAACAGATAAACTAACCGTTAAAACGCCACTTACGCGACGTAAAAAAGTCGTTAAAGTCATACTCTATATTTGTTCATTTCCATTTTTACTTATTTTCAATTATTTACCCTTATTCTTAACAAAAACAATTTTACTGATGACAAACTTAATCACTAAAATTGTTAGTTTTGTTTTTAAGCCCACACATAAAATCTTTAGTTTTTACTTTGAAAAAATAGCTGTAGCCTATAGTCGTTTGTTACAAGCCGCGTTGAATAATCGTGCAATACTTGTTGGCTTAAGTTTAGCTTTTGCTGTTGGCGTGATGAGTCTCATGCCCAAAATTGCTGTTGAGTTAGTGCCCGAAGTTGCTAAGTCTGAATTTACAATTGAGTTAACCTTGCCACAAGGCACTCCGATTTATGCCACAGATAAACGCCTGAGAGAGTTGGCTAACACCATTGCTAAAGATGATCGTGTAAAACACAGTTATTCATTAGCCGGTAGTGGTAGTTTAATGATGAGTTCAGCAAGTAAAGGAGGTGAAAATTGGGGACAATTATTAGTCGCGGTTCACAACAGCAAGGATATAGAGGCTGTAAAGTCGATAGTACGTAGTAAAGTCGCTAAAATGGCCGACGTTAACGCTGAAATAGCCCAAACAGAAATGTTCACTACCGAAAAACCATTGCAAATTATTTTATCTGGATACGATCTTACTGCCTTGAAAAAGCATAGTGATGAACTTATGAAAAAATTGTCGATGGATAAACAATTCATTGACCTAAATAATAGCTTGCGAGCTGGACAACCGGAATTAAAAATAAGCTTTGATAACGAACGTTTAGCTAGCTTAGACCTTAAAGCTTCAGACATTGCTGATCAACTGGTCACTAAAATTGCTGGCTCTGTGGCGAGCAAATATAATTTGCAAGACAGACAAGTTGATATTTTGGTAAGAGCCGATGAAAGCTCACGTAACTCAGCACAAGCTATTCGTCAATTAACGGTTAATTCTCAGCAGGCTAAATCATTACCTTTGTCGGCCGTTGCAGATATTACAGAAAGTATTGGCCCAAATGAAATTAACCGTATTAACCAAAATCGAGTCGCTATTGTCTCAGCATCTTTAGCCTATGGTGATTTAGCTGAAGCGGCTGAAAAAGCTGAAGAGTTAGTGAAGTCGCTTTATTTGCCTCTTAACATCAAAGCAAAAGTTGCCGGACAAAATGAAGAAATGGATAGTTCATTTTCATCATTGATGATGGCATTAGCATTAGCGGTATTTTTAGTTTATTTGGTAATGGCTTCACAATTTGAATCCTTGCTGAATCCATTTATAATTTTATTTTCTATTCCTCTTGCGGTATTAGGCTCGGTATTAGGTTTATATATCACCGGCACAAATATTAGCGTTATTGTACTCATTGGCGTAATAATGTTGACCGGAATAGTAGTTAATAATGCAATTGTGCTCGTTGATAGAATTAACCAACTGCGTCATAAAGGCGTAGACAAAATGACGGCAATTATGGATGCCAGTCGCTCGCGTTTTCGTCCTATTATCATGACATCGTTAACGACCATTTTAGGCTTAGCACCATTGGCTTTTAGCAGTGGTGAAGGTTCTGAATTGAGAGCGCCATTAGCGATTACTGTCATGAGTGGTTTGTTCGTTGCGACCATGCTGACGCTGTTATTAATTCCTGTACTGTATAGCTTGTTTGATAGGAAAAAATACCTTGTTGAAAATGAGGATGTTGAAGGTCAGAAAGCTGCCAGTAATACTTTAGAAAAAATAGCTGAGGTATAAAATGACTGAACCTATGGCTAAAGATAACAAGTTTAAGCGAAAATTTGCTGATTTACCTATAACAGTGTGGCTAACCGCATTGGCAATAAAGCGTCCGGTTACAACGGCAATGTTTATGTTGTCACTTTTTGTAACGGGTCTCGTCGCGAGTAAGTTATTACCACAAGAAAGTTGGCCTTCGCTAAACGTACCAATTGCATTCATTAGTGTGCCATATAACGGTGCGACACCTGAGGAAGTGGAACGTTTAATCACCAGGCCTATTGAAGAAGCTGTTTCGACCTTAGGTGGTATTACAGAGTTGATTTCGAGAAGTCGTGCTGACAGTGCTTCTATTCAAATTATGATGGACCTTGGCAGTGATCTCGACAGTAAAATCCTTGAAGTTCGAGAAAAAGTCGACATGGTTCGTCATCTATTGCCTGACGATGTTGAGCGGGTGCTCGTTCAAAAGTTTTCTACAGATGATATACCCGTAATGAGCTTGGTGTTATCAGGTGATAAAAATCTTTCTCAAGCTTTTGATTTTTTAGAAAAAAAATTAAGAAATCCACTTAAACGATTAAAAGGTGTTGGTAACGTTGAAATGCGAGGTGTTATTCAGCCTCATATTGAAATCCATCTTGATAGTATTAAGCTAGCGATGAACCGGGTCGATCAAGCGGCGCTATTACAAGACTTGCGAGCCAGTAATTTTTTAGTGAAATCAGGCTCAATACTTAATGGCGATCGTAAATATAGAATCACTCCTGATGGCGAATACCATAGCTTGAACGACATAAGAGACTTTCAAGTAAAAGTCGGCGTAACATTAAAAGATGTTGCCACCATAGGTTTAGTTTCTCCGCCAAGGAATAGTGAAATAAGAACGGATCGAAAAAAGTCAGTCGGCTTAGAAATATTTAAAGAGTCTGACGCTAATGTTGTTGAGGTGACTAACGATGTTGAAGGGCTTATTGAAGCACTTCGCCAAGACGATAGCTTTAAAGATATCACCATTGATATTAAAGATAACAGTGGTAAAGATATTCAAGAATCATTAGCCGACTTATTGAAAGCGGGTGCTTTAGGCATTATTTTGTCTTTCATCGTACTTTTTATTTTTTTACGCAATACTCATATTACCTTTGTGGTTGTTGCTTCAGTGCCTATCTCTTTGAGTTTTGCTTTAGCGGGCATGTACTTTATGGGGTACACCTTAAATATGTTATCTCTTGCTGGGCTTTTCATTGCGGTAGGATTATTGATTGATAATTCAGTGGTGATTTGTGAGAGTATCCTTCAACAAAAAGATAAATCTTTAAACTCGGTAGAAAAAATTCTTAAAGGTGTTGATAACGTTAGCATAGCGATTGTCAGCGGTACATTAACAACCACTATTGTTTTTATGCCATTGCTGATGGGTGAAAAAAACTTTATTACCATTTTGGTAGAGCAAATCGCAGTCGCCATTTGTTTACCTTTATTGGCGTCGTTAGTGATTGCTAAAACAGCAATACCCTTAATGTTGAGTCGAGTAGACAAAAATGCTTTATCTTCTGTCGTTACGCAAGGGAATCTTGATAAATGGTATCGCCCACGATTGAATAAAATTCTTACCCATCCAAAAACTACCGCTTTCGCCATTCTTTTATTGTGCATTAGTGGCGTATTTACCAAGCAAATGGTGAACAACAATGAAGAAGAAGGTAAAAGAGAAAAAGAAATTATTGTTGTTTACCATATTCAGGGCAAGCAAAAATTAGCTGATGTCAGTAAGTTGGTTGATGAGATGGAGCAATACTTATATGACAATAAAAAAGATTTTCAATTTAAACACGTCAATAGCCGAATATGGTCTGATTTTGCTATGTCGCGTATTAAACTCAATGATGATTATTCGTTACCGCTTCATGAAATTAAAGAAAAAGTTAAAGCAGGGTTTCCAGAGTCTGCTATTTCAAAGCCATCATTTGACTGGTCTGATTCAAAGCAAAAACTGGTCAAAGTTACTCTAAATGGTCGTTCGACAAAACGCTTATTAGAAATGAGTGAAATGGTTATTAGTCAGCTGAAAAATGTGGAAGGTTTTGCTGAAGTAGGGCTTGATAACGATAGCAAAAATATGGAGTTAATCTTACGTATTGATCGTGAAAAAGTATCTCGTTTAGGGCTTAATACACAAGATGTTGCTAGCCGTATCTCTTCAGCATTACGTGGCACTAACTTACGCTCGTTTAGAGATGCAAAGTTAGGAGAAGTCAGTATTCGCCTTGTTTACCATACTGAGCAAGCTGTACCACTTGAGCGGATTAAACAGCTTCCTATTTATGAAAGCAAGGGCCGAATTATTACTTTGCAGCAATTAGTAGCTTTTGATACACAGCCCATTATGCATCAAATTACGCGCGTTCGTCGCAAAACAACATTAGCCATCTCAATTAATTTAGCGGACATTAATCGAGGAGAAGCGGCTAAAAAAGTGACAGAAGTTATGGACAATATTGCCCTTCCTGCCGGGTACGATTGGCACCTAGGACGTCAGTTCGCGCAGGATGAGGAAGCCGCTATGGATATGATGAAAAATATGCTGTTGGCGTTAGCGCTTATCTTTATTGTTATGGCAGCCTTATTTGAATCGCTATTGATGCCTATTGCCATTTTATCGTCTATTGGCCTAGCTTTTATTGGTGTTTACTGGACCTTTGCCATATTAGGGATCGGATTAGGCGATACAGGTATGATAGGAATGCTGATTTTAATGGGGATAGTTGTGAACAATGGCATTGTTTTAATTGATCAAATTAATAAATTAAAGGTTGGTGCTGACAACTTAATTACCCCCATTGTTGAAGCGTGTGTAAGTCGAATAAGACCTATATTCATGACAGTAGCGACTACTATTATAGGTATGGTGCCATTAGCTTTTGCCTCAAGTGACAGTGAAGCCTACCCCATGGCTGTCGCAATTATTGGCGGTTTACTCTTTTCTACCTTCACAAGTTTGTTCTTAGTGCCCTTTTGTTATTTGATGTTAGTGAAGCTTGGCGAACGATCCAGCCGTCGTTTTTCGAAAGCGAAAGCATTTGCTGATAAGAAAATGCCGATATAGCAATAACAGTAGGTGAACTTTCATCGATAAGTTAGTTCACCTTTTACTGATAAACCTTCTATAATAGAGGTAATACAGACATACCTGAGTTGCCTTATGGAATATGAATTCATCAATGATCCCATCACCCGTTATGCCAAAGCAAAATTCTCTTTAGAGCATGAAGTTTTTGGTCCTTGGTTAGAAGTAGAAGTGGGCAATAACCCACAAAAATTAACCTCTTTATTAACTGTTATCGATAAAGCTGACCAATATTCGGCACAAGAACAAGAAATAGTTGGTAGTGAATACACGGTTAGAATTATCGAAAAAGATGTTTCTATTGCTGCAAATGCAAGCCTAAATGGTTTTGAAGAAATACCTGAAGCACTGAGTGCTGATGATATTGAATTTGATGAGCAAGAGTCTGCGAGTTGTGGATTAGAAGACTTTCGAACGTTATTACTGTCTTGGGCTAGATTCACTACTCATTAAGGTGACTTACTAACTAGCGAGTTGCTTTCCCCTAAATGATTAACATTCATCTTTACATGAACAACTCACCTCACCTGATATCGTTAATAACTTATCTTTCAGCTATGACTTTTGGCACTATTTACTAATTCCTAATTTTTTTATTCTTTTACAAACTTTGTAGGAGAATAAAATGACAAAAATTAATCACACCCCTCTCGAACTCTCTAAGCTTGTTATCGATAGAAGCACGCAAGTCAAAAAGACTGGGCTGCCGGTTAATCTTTCAGGACTCATTATCCTCACCTTGCTTGGTTCAAGCATGTTTTTTGTCGGTCAGCACTTCTTTCCATCAATAGATCCTACTCGAACGAATGAGTTTATTGAAACAGCTGCCTCCTCATTAAATGAGCTTAATAAGCCAATGGTTGAAGCTAATCATTTATCTGCTCAAAACTTAACTTTCAAAACATCATCATCTACAGAACAAACGGCACTTGATGCGAGTGGCCATATTGTCGCAAGGCGAATTGCTACCGTGTCTTCACAAATCACGGGAAAACTCAATCGTTTAAATATCGAAGAAGGACAAGAAGTTAAGCAATCAGACATTCTAGCTGAACTTGACGACAAACAAGCGACTATAGCTTATCAACTTGCCTTAGCAGAGTTATCATCAAAGCAAGCCAGTTATGACGAATTCACCTTACTTTTCAAACAACAAACTGAGCGATTTATTCGCAATAAATCGCTGGCGAGCCAACAGCTTATTAGCCAGCAATTGCTGGAAGACAGTGAATTTAGAAATGCACAATTAACGATTCAAATTCGTAACAAACAAGCACTCGTACGTGGAGCTGAACAAAGAGTTGAATTGGCGCAATATCAATTGAACCAACATAAAATTCGGGCACCGTTCGATGGTGTGGTGATCAGTAAAAATGCCCAAGTGGGCGAACTGATTTCTGCTGGCTCCTCTGGCGGAGGCTTTATTCGCACGGGGGTTGGTACGATTGTCGATATGACCTCATTAGAAATTGAAGTCGAGGTTGGAGAAAGTTATATCAATCGAGTGCATGCTGGACAAAAAGTGATTGCTAAATTAGATGCCTATCCAAAATGGAAAATTAACAGTGAAGTTGTTGCGGTAATTCCAACAGCCGACCGTCAAAAAGCCAGTATAAAAGTTCGTGTGAAATTATTGATAACAGATCCCCGTATTCTTCCTGATATGGGCGTAAAAGTGAGCTTTATGAATACTACAGATGCCTCGCGGAACAAAACTGAAATAGCCGCACTTTAACCAAATATTTTAATTACAGCACGTTGATTATGCTAAGCATTATAAATTCTAGGAAATTATCATGACAAACAATAATGACATTATATTAAAAGACATCAATAAAAGTTACCAGAAAGGTGTTAACACAGTGGTTGTACACGATCATTTTAACTTAATGATTCACTCAGGTGAATTCGTCGCACTAATGGGACCATCTGGTTTAGGAAAAAGTACCTTACTGCATTTAATGGGCGGACTTGACCAACCAACATCAGGTGAAGTCGTTATTGGAAATCAGCGCATAGATAATTTAAAAGAAGCACAGTTAACCAAGTGGCGCGCTGAGAACATAGGTTTTATCTTTCAGTCGCATCATTTATTACCGGTATTAAGCGCACAAGGAAATGTCGAATTACCCTTGGCATTGACACCCTTAAATAGAAAACAGCGCCAAGAACATGCGAGCTATGCATTGAAATTGGTGGGTATGAGCGATCGTAGTAAGCATTATCCTAAAGAACTGTCTGGTGGGCAGGAGCAAAGAGTAGCCATTGCCAGAGCCATCGTTAGCGACCCTAAAATTCTCTTATGTGATGAACCGACCGGAAATCTAGACCGAAAAACAGCCAATGAGATACTTGAATTATTAGCTCTGCTTAATCGTGATTTTGGCAAAACTATTGTCATGGTAACCCATGATAATAAAGCCGCTGAATATGCGACCAGAGTGATTAATCTAGAGTCGTATATGGTTGAAAAGAACAAGTGTACTGCGGGGGCAAACTAATGGATTTTTTTATCTTGGTATGGCGAAATAGTTTTCGGAAAAAAATGCGCTTTTGGCTAACCTGTATTTCAGTGATGGTGGCCTTTTTCTTATTCTCAACGTTATCAGGCGTTAACCACGCATTAACGGTAAACGTAAGTGAAAGTAATCAGTACCGGTTGATCACCAGTCATAAAATATCATTAACGCAATCCTTACCGATCAATACTCAACAAAAAGTTGCTGCACTTGCTGGTGTTAAACAGGTCAGTTATGCCTCTTGGTTTGGCGGTTACTTTCAAAATGAAAAAAAACAATTAGCCGTAACAGCCGTTGGGCATGAAAACTATTTTGGATTGTTTCCGGAATATCAAATACCTCAGCAGCAATTAGAGAATTGGCAGAAAACACGTACTGGTATCGTTATCGGACAAGCACTTGCAGACAAATATGGCTGGAAAATCGGCGACCAAATACCCATAAGCTCTTCTATCTGGATGAATAAAAGCGGGTCATTTAATTGGTCATTTATTGTTACAGCCATTTATAAAAGTAAAAAGCAGTCGGCAGACAATAATAAAGTCTTTTTTCAACATGTTTATTTTGACCAAGGCCGAGCATATGCAAAAAATTCTGTGAGCTGGTTATCTACCGAAATAACGGCACAGGCAAATGTTGATACCGTTATTCAGTCAATTGATCACTTATTCTCCCATTCTAACAGCCCAACAAGAACGACCACAGAACAGGTCTTTATTAAAGAACAAGCACAGCAATTTGTTGATATGGCCATGGTCATTAATATTGTGGTAATCGCCGTATTTTTTACCTTATTACTTATCGTTTGTAACACTATGATTCAAACCATTAGAGAGCGGAATAATGAAAGTGCCATGATGAAAGCATTAGGATTTTCGTCAATAAGCTTAATTCAAAGTATTTATTTTGAATCTTTATTACTACTGGGATTAGGTGCTGGGATTGGCAGTTTAACTGCAGGCATGTTAATTACCTTTATTAGTCAACGTTTCAATGATTTTTTACCGGGCATATCTCTTACATCGAGTCATTATATAACCGTATTTGTCTTAGTTAATATTGCGGCTGTTTTTTGTAGTGCTTTTCCCGCCTTTGCGATTAAACGCATTGTGATCAGTGAAACTTTAGGAGGAAAATCATGAAAACTTCACCAACATCTAATCATTCATTGTTGATTAACTTGAAACAAGCGCAAGCGTTAACGGTTATTAACTTTAAAAGCTTCCCTCATCGCTTTACAGCTTCATTAGTAAGTATGTTGAGTATTGGTTGCGTTGCTGCTGTTATTTTGAGTGTATTAGCAATGAGCGAAGGTATGATTAAAACATTACAACTCACTGGCTTAGACAATACGGTGTTAGTAATGCGTGCTGGCGCAACGTCGGAACTGCAAAGTGTCATGTTTCCTGTCGAAGTCAATATTTTAGCGAATAACGCGAAAGTGATAAAAAATCAGCAAGGGGACGCAATAGTTTCAGCCGAAATGTTTGTAAATGCCGAAATGAAGTATACAAACGAAGTTGCTGGCACCGAAATTCCGGAACTTTCGATAAGTTTAGCTTTACGTGGCATTAGTAAATCAACTCAGCGATTTAGACCAAATTTCCGTTTAGTTAGTGGAAAAATGTTTGTTACAGGAGTAAGACAGTTAATCATTGGCCAAGCGATAGCGCGCAGAATGCCAGAATTAACCGTAGGAAAGACAATAACACTAGGCGGAGCGCAGTGGCAAATTAGCGGTATCTTTTCTGATGGAAATAGTGTCTTTGAGTCAGAGCTTTGGGCTGATATTGGCATGGTACAAAGCGATTACCGCAGAGGTAATACTATTCAGTCAATTCGCTTAGCGCTGAAAGATATCAATAATTTACCTGCACTAGCAAAGGAATGGCAGGATGATCCACGACTTAATATTCGCGTGGTCACCGAAAAACAATTTTTTGCTGACCAAGCAAGCAACTTAACCCGCTTAATTCGTTGGTTAGGTTTTCCTATTGCTATTGTGATGGCGTTAGGTGCGATGGTTGCAGCGCTTAATACTATGTATGCCGCAATTGCAAGTCGTTCAAAAGAAATTGCCACTCATAAAGCAATAGGGTTTAGTCCTTTTGCCATTGCTACGTCGATACTTTGTGAAGCAATGTTAATTGCGTTTGTTGGAGGGGGATTCGGCATATTGCCTTTATATCTGATTTTTGACGGTTGGACAGCCGCGACACAAAATGCCAGTAATTTGAGCCAAATGATGTTTAATTTCGATATTTCATTATTACTGGTAATTAAAGCAATGTCGTTAGCGTTATTTATTGGTTTACTTGGAGGTTTATTGCCTGCTTTACAAGCGATGCGCTTACCCGTTACCGAAGCATTACGAGATTAAGTCGGGCTTATTATTGTAAGTATGACTTTTGGCACCTTTGTTTTGGCTTTGCTAGCGCTATTATCTAGATAAATATAACTAGCAAGCAAAACAAGGCCATGACATGTTAAAAAGAATAACCCCTTTATTTCAGTTCTTACCGCTTTCAATATTCTCTACTATTGGCTTTTGGCAACAGCAAACATCAAACCAAGGTTGGTTACTGGCCTTTCAAGTCGCAGCATTAGTGGGGATAATTCAGCTGGTGTTAATTGTTAAGCAAAAAGTAGTGCTTAGTCGATTAATTTTGTCCGCAAACTTATACCTAATTTTTGGAGGACTGGCAGCATTTTTTCAACAATGGTGGTATTTAGAACTTTATAACTCGCTACAAGAGTCTGCCATCTTCATCATGATGTTACTGGTTGGCATTATTACTATGTTAACTACCAATCACGGCTTTGTTGGCATTGATAAAGCGCGGATTAAGAACGCAGCAGAACTCTATAGTATCAATAAGAAGTCAGCTTATTTATTTGTTGGTGTATTCGTTTCCTTGGCCATTTCGTCTGTTTTTAAAGGAAACATCACACTTTCAGTTGTTGTACCTATTATTTTACTGGCTATATTTCAACGTTATTTAGTGCACAGATCCAGTCAAAAAAACTTTCAAAAGCTCACTTAAAAACAGAGGTGCCAAAAGTCATGCATCACTAGATAAAAAATGATGACTTATGGCACCTGTTAAAGAAAGGGTTCAGCTTTACACTAACCATGAATCGACAAGCCATCTTATTTTCACAACCAAAAATTATATATAAAGGAATTACCATGAACATCAAAAATTTAATCTCTTCTTCAGTAGCAAGTTTAGCCCTTGCAGCAGTCAGTTCACTTTCAATGATCTTACTTTTAAGCCAGCATGCCGTTGCGGCCGACTTAACCGTTAACATTAGTGATGTCGAAAAAGGAAAAGGCCACCTTATGATTGGTTTATACGCGTCTCAAAAAGATTATAAAAGTGGTAAAGCAAGTTTCAATTCAAAAGTTAAAGCACTCAATGGCAAAGAAATAGCAGTATTTGAAAACGTACCCGATGGAGAGTATGCGATCAAAATCTATCAAGATGAAAATGATAATAATAAAATGGATTTTAATATGATGGGTATCCCAAAAGAAGGTTATGGATTTAGCAATAATGTCGGTATGTTTGGCGCGCCAGAATACAAAGAAGCCAAATTTGTCGTTAAAGATAATACAGCAATTGAAATTGATTTATTTTAAACTAGATATTGTAAAGCACACCTTAATAAACACTCTAACATTCAGGGTGTTTTGCCATTTTATATGAGTATAAAGTTATGTTGAACTCACTTGTTCCTGAACATTTACGTAAAGATTGGCTGTTACACTTTTCGGGGTTTATAACTTGGTCCGTTATTTGTTATTTATCTTTAGTAAACTTGACCATTGGGGGAGAGTTCTTTCTCAAACTCAGTGCTTTTATTATTTTTTATGTTTGTTTTGCTTGGATTATTTTTGCTGAAGATAGAGCAGGCTCTGTACTTCATAAAGTGTTACTTGGTCTTGAAATAGTGATTGTTTTATTCTTGATTTCACTCGACAAATATAATGTTGCAGCTATTTTATTAGTCTTAATCGCAACCTTATTACCGGTAATGTTTACCCGTAAGCAGGCGATATTATTAATTATAACGATCACTATGGCTCATTTTTTCATATCTTATGGGGATGGTCTTTTGTCTAGTTTTTTCAGGGTGATCATTTATTTCATGTTGCAAATTTTTGGATTCTCAGCCATTGAAATGGCGCACCGAGAAGCAAAAGCAAAAGAAGAATTGGCCGCGATTAACCAAGAGCTATTAGCGACACGTTTTATGCTAAAATCGTCCTCAAAAAAACAAGAAAGGCTGAGGATTTCTCGTGACTTACATGATGCAATAGGCCACCAATTAACGGCGCTATCATTAAATTTAGAAGTGGCAAAACATAAAGTGCCCGAAGAATTTAAGCCCTTGTTACAAGACAATTTACAGTTAGCCAGAACTTTACTTACTGATGTTCGAAAGGTAGTAAAAGAAATGCGAGATGAAGAACAATTTGATCTCATTTCATCGTTAAATAATTTAATCAGTCAATTACCCAATTGTCAGTTAACGGTGAGTTCTTCTCCTGAAATTAATTCATTACGACTAAAGCAACAGTTAATGTTTTGTTTGCAAGAAGGCATTAGTAATGCGCTTCGCCATGGAAAAGCTAATCAGTTTATATTGAATAGTAAGAAAGTTGATAATAACATTGTGATTGAATTATCAAACAATGGCTTAGCGGTGGCGAAAAACTCACCTTCATCTTTCGGTAGCGGTTTAACGGGGCTAAATGAACGCTTAGTTGATTTTTCTGGAAAAGTTGCACTTATTGCCCGTGAAAGTGGCTGCACTTTAAAAATAGAAGTCGAGGATTGTTATGATTAATGTAGCCCTGGTTGATGACCAACAATTGGTAAGACAAGGCATTGCGGGCCTACTTACATTAAGTGAAGATATTAACATCGTTTGGCAAGCTGAAAATGGTGATCATGCTCAGAAAATGTTAGCTAGCCAACGTGAACAGCCGGATGTAATGCTTCTCGATATACGTATGCCGAAAGTCAATGGCATTGAATTGGTTAAAATATTACGTGGTCAGGGTAATACATTGCCAATTTTAATGTTAACAACGTTTGATGACAGTGAATTATTTATGCAAAGTTTGCAGGCTGGTGCGAATGGTTTTTTATTAAAAGATGTTTCGCTAGAAAAGCTAGTCAGTGCCGTAAAAACATTGGCTGATGGTGGATTTGTTGCAGAGCCTGTTGTAATGAAACAATTAAATAAAGGCTTGGCTGATATGCCAGTTATTGAAGACTTAACTGAAAAAGAACAGCAGATTTTAAAATTGGTTGCCGGCGGTTTTTCTAATAAAGAAATTGCCAGCAGTGTTTTTCTTGCTGAAGGCACAGTTAAAAACCATGTTTCGAATATATTGTCGAAGCTTAATACTCGCGATAGAACAAGGGCAGTGTTAATTGCCCTTAATCAAGGGCTGGTTTAATAGCGATAACTTAATCGCTATGTACATGAAGTGATTCGGTATCTTCTACATAGTCTTGATAATCATCTTCATCAATAGCAAGTAAGGTAAACACGTCTTCTTGGATATACGGCCAATCAGCGGCATCTCGAAAGTGTTTATGATTATAAACAATATTTTCTGCTAACTTTAAAATAGCATAATAGAACTTCTGTATTCGTGAGTTTTCTAAACGGAGAAAGTCACGATCGTGGTGTGCTAAAATCAACTGACAAGTATCTTTTGGTAAGCGCCAAGAAGAAGCCACGTAATAACCAATAGTTGCATGATTTACGCCATAAGCCTCATCTTCAATGAGTGGTAAGGTTCTACTCGGTGTATTATGAGCAAGTTCATAGGTATCATTATAATCGGCATATTTCATCGCCATGACTGGAATACCGCAATCATGAAATAAACCTAAAGAGAACAACTTATCTTTTGATACGGCTTGCTTTAAAGATTTACCAATATGGACACAAGTATTGGCAATGTTTGTTGCGTTATCCCAAAATTCTTCTAAAGCAATATTACAATCTTTTTGATCAAAACTACGTTTAATCAAGGTATTGGTTATTAAAGCGTTAATACCATTTAAGCCAATATATCGCACTGACTTAGGGATGTCAGACATTGAGCGTGATAAGCCATAAAGTGGTGAATTAATCGTTTTTAAAACAGTAGAAGCAACAGCAACGTCTTGTGAAATAGTGTCGGCTAACACGTTCAAGTTAGGTTCAGCTTCCGCCATAACCTTTTGTAACTTTAGTAATAAACTTGGCTGAGCAGGCACGGAAAATCCGCGACGTATATCAGCAAGTACTTTATCATCAACTTCAAGCATGAGAATTTTTTATTATTATTTTATGAGTGATTAACGAGTATTATTATCCAACTACTATCGCTTAAATTGATGGTATTTACAACAGATGTGACAGAAAATATACAGCGAAATTCAAATCGTCTTGTTACATGCTTATCACTTGTTAAAACCTAGAAAATAATCGATAGTAGCGAGATGTTCATCAACAATAATAATTATTATGAAATCAATTATATCTGCGTTAATTACACGTAAATTAAGCTCGCCTCTTTTCAACAGCATCAAATCAATAGGTTTGTTGTTAATCCTTTTTCCTGTGTTGGCAAATGCTGCCAGCAAGGTCGATTTACCCTCGTGGCAACATACGGTTTTACCCAATAATCCTTCTTTGCGTGGCAGCGCGATAATAGGGGATTCATTATGGGTAAGTGGCAGCAATAATGCTGTATTTGTCAGCCAAGATGCAGGGAAAACATGGGCAGATAAATCAGTGAATATCCCTTTGAAAACAGGGTTTCGTGACATTGCGCTTTTCGATAGTAAAACGGCAATTGTGATGGGCGTAGGTAGTGGTGAACAATCCATGTTATATAAAACCACTGATGGCGGTAGTAGCTGGAAATTACTTTATCAAAATCAAGATAAAGAGGGCTTCTTTGATTCAATTGCATTCTGGGATCAAAATAATGGCTTGTTAATGGGCGACCCCGTTGATGGCTTTTATGTGATCAAAAAGACCAATGATGGTGGTAAAACTTGGCGACGGATTGAAATAAAGAATATACCAGCATTTATTGAAAAAGAGTCGGCTTTTGCCGCAAGTGGCAATACGCTGATTGTTGGCGAAAAAGGAACAGCTTGGATAACAACCGGCGGGTTTTCGGCGTCAGTTTATAGCAGCACTGATTTTGGTGAAACATGGCAGCGCCATCAGGTGCCATTATTTGCAGATACACAAACAGCAGGCGGATATGGTTTAGCGTTAAATCATCAGCAACAAATTTTTGTTGTCGGTGGCGATTACCTTCAACGCCCAGCGAGTTACCCTAACATTGCCACTTTGATTGATAATCAATGGCAATCAGTCGATGCGGGACAAAATGGCTTACGTTCAGCAATGAGCTGTCAGGGAAACCTTTGTATAGCAACCGGAAAAACTAGCTCAGACATTTCCTATAATGCAGGGAGAAACTGGCAAGTATTGGCGAACCCTAATGCTAAAAAAGATGACAAAGGTTTTTATACACTGGCAAGCGATAACATGATGTTTTTGGCGGCAGGCTCAGATGGAAAAGTAGGGGTTTATTCTTTAAGACGATAAGCTGAAAGCTAACTTAGCTTATAAAGTAGGCTCACCTACGTGATATGTCATTGAAGATGAGCCTTTCTTGTTATATTTATTTTTGGTTAATTATTTTTACCGGTAGAGTCTCGTACTATCAGCTGCGGCGTATAATGATTAACACTATTTTTTGCCAGTTGTTTACGTGATTTAGCAATCAGTAAATTTGCTGCATCTTCAGCAATTTTTTGGTTTGGCTGGTTAGCAGTTGTTAAGCGTGGCCAAGTTTGACGAGAGAAAGGCGAATTTTCAAAACCGGCAATAGAGAGCTGCTCTGGAATCGAAATCCCCATTAAACGTGCTGCAAACAATGAACCGGCGGCAATTTCATCGTTACATGAAAATATCGCGGTAGGTCGTATGTCTTCAGACATTAATTGCTTCGCGCCATGTACCCCTGATTCAAAGGAATACTCGCCATCGATGATTAAACGTTCATCAATGATTATATCGTTATCTGTTAACGCCTTCTTGTAACCACGTAGTCTTTCAACCGTTGACATATGGGCAGATTCACCACCTATAAAGCCGATATGTTTATGGCCTAAGTCAATTAAATGTTGAGTGATGCTTTCAGAAGCTGCATGGTCATTAACCATAATACAAGGCGATATTTCGTCGGGAGCGACATCCCCCGACATGATTCTAACTACATCAACATCTAAGTCGATAATTTTTTGTACAAACTCAGGCATTTCCGAAAAAGGTGGAGTGAGTACTAAACCGGCAACACGTGATTTTCTCACCATGTCGGCGATTTCATCAAGAACATGCGCAGACTTCGCTTGGCAAGGGTGAATAATAAGTTCAAAGCCTTGCTGTTTACACGCGGCTAAAATCCCATTTTGCATATCGATAACATAATAGGCATTGGGGTTATCATAAATAAAAGCGACACTGTATGCTTTAGTGCCCGCTAAATTGCGTGCTGCTAAGTTCGGCTGATAATGTAATTCATTCACTGCTTCCATGACTTTTTCGCGTGTCAATTGTCGCACGGATGATTCATTGTTCATTACTCTAGAAACGGTTTTTATGGAAACACCCGCTTGTTTGGCAACATCGTTTATCGTAGCTTTCATCTGTTAAAACAGCCTTCCTATTATTCTTGTTATGTAACCTTACTGCTACGCAATAGGGTATTGTTTCTTTTGCACTGCGGCAACTACTTTATTGAAAATCAATTGAACTTTTGTGCTAATCTAGATGCATAAACTATATCAAAATGAAATTGACAGCGCTGTCATTATCAAATATGGTAACCCATCAAAGATGTAAATTAATGCACTATAGGAATAGTTATGTCAAGTCGTCAAACATTAAATAGTTGGAAAAAGCTCACCAAACTCGCACATGAGAAAAAATCTCAACACATGAATGACCTGTTTTCACAAGATGGTCAGCGCTTTGAAAAATTTTCTATAGAACTCCCTAAGTTGTTGTTAGATTACTCAAAAAATCTTATTGATAGCGAAACAATGAGCACATTATTCGAGCTGGCAAATGAAACCCAAGTCGTAGAATGGCGTGAAAAAATGTTCAGCGGTGAAAAAATTAATAAAACAGAAGACCGTGCTGTTTTACACACAGCTTTGCGTCGCAAGAGTAATGAACCGTTAATTATTGATGGTGAAAATATTACCGAAAGTGTAAAAGTTCAACTAGAAAAGATGGAAGGCTTCGTTAATCGTGTGCGTGAAGGAAAATGGCTTGGTTATTCTGGAAAGCGCATTACTGATATTGTCAATATTGGGGTCGGTGGTTCTAACCTTGGCCCACAGATGGTGACTGAAGCATTAAAGCATTACAGTGATAATAGCGTTAATGTGCATTACGTATCAAATGTTGATGGTGCGCAAATTGTACAGACTCTTCGTCCACTTGACCCAGAGAAAGTTCTTTTTATTGTTTCAAGTAAAACGTTTACGACAACAGAAACAATGACTAATGCAAAGACCGCTATTAAGTGGTTAACGTCTGCATCATTCGATGAATCGGCTGTTGCCAAACATTTTGTTGCGGTGACCGCCAATAAAGAAAATGCCATGAGCTTTGGTATTGAAGAAGATAATATTTTTGGCATGTGGGATTGGGTTGGCGGACGTTTCTCGCTATGGTCAGCTATTGGGCTAGCAATAGCCCTTGATTTAGGCTTTGACAAATTTATAGAGCTGCTTAACGGGGCGAATGAAATGGATGAACATTTCAAAAATGCACCGATGCAAGAAAACATGCCAGTGATAATGGCATTGCTCAGTGTATGGAATACCACGTTTCTTGGTGCTAGGTCGCAAGCGATACTTCCTTATGATCAAACTTTACATATGTTGGCTGCTTATTTACAACAAGCTGAAATGGAAAGTAATGGTAAGTCAGTCTCTTGGGATGGCGACGAAGTGGACTATGCAACCGTACCGTCAATATGGGGGGAGTTAGGCATTAACGGACAGCATGCGTTTTATCAATATTTACACCAAAGTAATAATGTTGTCCCTGCTGACTTTATTGGCTCTGTTGCGAGTGTAACGCCGGTTAAAGGCCATCATGAAACATTAATGTCTAACTTTTTTGCGCAAACTCAAGCGCTAATGACAGGTGTTAATGAAGAGCAAGTACGTGCCGACTTAAAAGCTAAAGGACGTACTCCAGACTATATAGACAAGGTAGCTCCACATAAAGTACACAAAGGAAATCGACCAACGAATACTATTTTGTTGAAACGTATAGATCCAACAACTTTGGGGAATTTAATTGCGCTTTATGAAAATAAAATATTTGTTCAAGGCATTGTTCTACAGATATGTTCATTTGACCAATGGGGCGTTGAACTAGGTAAAGGTTTAGCTGAAAATATTCAGAAAGAATTAGAAAGTGGTAATATATCAGCAAGCCATGATTGCTCGACACTCAATCTGATGAATTATTATAACGCAGCAAAATAGTCTCTCTTAAAAATAATACCATCAAAAACGCCAACAAAATGTTGGCGTTTTTTGTTATGAGCTTCACTAAATCTAGGCCAAAATTTTAACAGATCATAAGAAAACACTTTCCTATTGTATTGAGCAATAAACATCCCATTCAAAAAAGTAATTTTTTATTCATCAAACACTGGTTTTAATGTATAAAACAAATCAAAAAGCGCATAAAACCTATTGTTTTTGTAAAATATACACTTATTTCATATTAAAAATAAAAATAAAACTCTATTGTTTACAAATTGTTGCATTAATGATCCTTATTAAATTGTAATCAACTGTAGCCAGAAGGTCATTTTTTGTGTAATGTTTTATCCAACCTATGACAACGCTGTCATGAATCAAAAAGACAGCGCTGTCTTAATGAGGTTATTACAAAATAACTATTATATTTATAAAAACGTGTGTAAGGGAAAGTCGATGTCAACTAAAACATTTAAAAAAGGTATGTTAGCGAGCTCAATCGCTTTAGTACTAGCGGGCGGTGCTACACCATTCGCAATGGCTGCTGAAGAAGTTAAAGCTGCCGACGCAGAAACAGAAGTAATTGAAGTTCGTGGTATTCGTGGTTCTAACCGAGCTAGTGTAAATGCTAAACGCTTTTCAGACGCTGTAATTGATTCAGTAAGCGCAGATGATATTGGGCAGTTACCTGATTCAGATGTAGGTCAAGTACTTGCTCGCCTACCTGGCGTTAGTGTTGCTCGTTCATTTGGTCAAGGTGGTTCAGTATCTATTCGTGGTACTGACCCTCTTATGACTTTAACAACATTGAACGGACAAAACGTAGCTTCAACAGGCTGGTTTGACCAATTGAACGTGGATCGTTCTTTTAACTATTCAATGCTTCCTTCTGAATTGATTGGCGGTATGGACGTTTACAAATCAAGCCAAGCAGACCTTGTTGAAGGTGGTATTGGTGGTACGGTTATCGTTAAAACGCGTAAGCCTTTAGATATGGAAGCAAACAGTGTTTTTGCATCTGTTAAAGGTGAATACGGTTCTATCAGCGAAGAAACATCTCCAGAAGTTTCTGCATTATATAGCTGGAAAAACGATGATGAAACCTTTGGTGTTTTAGTTTCAGGTTCATACATTGACCGTGAATACTTGCGTACTGGTACAGAAGCAGATTTAGACTGGGGTGGACGTTCTTCAATTCAGCCTTCATCTTTCTTACAAGAACAAGAGCGTACCGCTTTAGATGCAGCAATCCAATATCGTCCTACAGAAAAACTAGAACTAGGTATACATATCCTATCTCTAGAGTTAGGTGCTGATAGCTTGGGTTCTAACATGTACATTAATACTGATACTAACTGGGGCGCAGGTGATTCAAACTGTCAGCAGTTTAACAAAGCAGGTGTTTGTACTTTAAGTAATACTCCTGAGAGTGCGCCAACAGATGTTTTCTTCCAAAACTGGGCACGTAAAGGTGAAATGACATCAGATACCGTTGAGTTTAATTTAGAATATCAAGGTGACGATTATAATATCACAGCAGTTGCTGGTAGTACTGAAGCAGATGGTGGTACTCAAATGAGTGCTAACTTCGGTTACGGCTGGTGGGGTGATAAATTTGGTCAAGTTAAATGGGCTGGTGAAGTTGATGCAACTGGCAAGCAAATTGATATTAATGGCCGTGACATGGGTTTTACTCGTGATCAATTAGATACCACAGTAGGCACATCACAATGGACAGGTATTCAAGGTCCAAATACAGACGAAGAAACATACTTCCAACTAGATGTTGATTTTGATATTGATTTAGGCGCAATTACTAAATTTGAAACAGGTATTCGTTTCACTGAGCATGAATTTCAAAAATCACAAAACAAAGCTGTATATGGCGATGGTGTAAACTCGTTTAATACTGCGGATTTATATAGTGGTACAACTAAGCTTGGCGCAGCAGAATACGAAATTCCAAAGGGCAATGTTGACGCAATGATTGATGCAACGTTGTCGTTAGTTGATGAATTTGTTTATTCTCGTCCTGGTTACGGTTTAATCGAAGAAGAAAACTTCTCGGTATACGGTATGTTCACTTTTGAAGGGGATGGTTTCCGTGGTAACTTTGGTATGCGCTATATTGAGACCGATGTTGATTCTACTAGCTACTATGTAGATGGTACTGCAGATGTTAATGGCTTCAACGACAGATGGAGCAATACTACAAAAACTGATAGTGCTTCATACAGCGACTTTTTACCAAGCGTAAACGCTGCGTTTGATTTACAAGATGACCTGATTTTACGCTTCTCTGCTTCACAAGCTATTACTCGTCCTAATTACCAAAACCTTTTCTTATACACAGCACAAGGTTTAGACGATACTCGTCCTGATAACAACAGTATGTCATACGGTAGTGCAGGTTTGCTTCCTATGAAAGCTTCTCAAGCTGATTTAAGCTTAGAATATTACTACGGTGACGGTAACTTGTTTTCAGCAACTTTCTTCGTGAAAGATATCGAAAACTTTGTAACTGCTGAGCGTGCATTAAACCAACAGATTGGCTTATTAAACCCAGGCGTTACAGACGCTGACGGTGTTGCTCAAGATGATTGGACTACTAATACGTATAAAAACTCAGGTGGCGGTACTATCGACGGTATCGAATTTCAGTTAAACCATGCATGGGATAACGGTTTTGGTCTAAATGCTAACTACACATACACTGATGCATCTGCTCCAGCTGAAGTTTACACTGATAACATCAGCATGTTCACAGAGTCTTCTAGACATACTGCTAACATTGTAGCCTTCTGGGAAAATGATGATTACTCAGCTCGTGTTGCTTATAACTACCGCTCTGAGTACATGGTTCGTGAATACGATTACTACTATGGTAACCGTATGCATGATGACTTTGGTACTTTAGATGTAACCTTAGGTTGGAACTTCTCTGAAAATATTGCCTTTAAATTAGAAGTTGTTAACTTAACTGAGCAAGATGACGTGCAATACGGCGCAGCTGCTTTCGGTACAGAAGTTAAACCAGGATTACAAGAAGGTAACCCTGCTTGGTCTTTCAATGGTGAAACGACATACAAGTTAGGCGCTAGCTTTAAGTTCTAATTTTAATATGCTGTAATAAAAACCCAGTCTAGACTGGGTTTTTTTTTAGGTGGTAATAGATATGAAAATTAAAAAAGTTGCAATTTTAGGTGGTGGGACAGCAGGTTGGTTAGCTGCGAATCACCTTGGCTCCGAGCTAAAAGCCGATGAAGAAGTTCAAATAACCGTTATTGAATCTAAAGACGTTCCATCAATTGGCGTAGGTGAGGGGACTGTACCTTACATCATGAAAGCGTTAAAGCGATTTGGTATTTCTGAAGCTGAGCTATTAGTTACTTGTGATGCGACCTTTAAGCAAGGAATTAAATTCGTTAACTGGCTTGACGAAAAAAAGCATGGCGACAATTCATATTTTCATCCATTCGACGTGCCATATCCAGGAGGCTTTGATGTTAGCCTTTATTGGAACGCACATGAAAATGAGCGACCTTTTGATGAAGTAGGTATTCAAGCGAGAATCTGTGAAATGGGACTCGCGCCTAAAAGAAAAAGTTCAGGAGAATATGCGGGAGATTTATCTTATGCTTATCATTTTAATGCTGCAAAATTTGCTAACTTATTAGCGAAAAACGCACAAAATAAATTTAATGTTAAACATCAGTTTGCCACCATTACTGGGGCGAATAAAGATGTTAATGGTTACATTGAAACATTAATTACTGATGAAAATACAGAGCTGGATTTCGATTTTTATATCGACTGTAGTGGTTTTTCTTCGGTGCTAATTGATAAAGAATTAAATGTGCCTTTTGAAAGTAAAGCTAATGAATTGCTAACCGATACTGTACTTGTACAACAAGTGCCTCTTACTGATACTGATGATATAAACCCCTACACCACAGCTACTGCCCATAAAGCCGGTTGGATTTGGGATATCCCACTAACGAACAGACGTGGCACTGGTTTTGTCTATTCAAGTCGCCATATGAGTGATGATGAAGCGTTGCAAGAATATGCTGAATATTTAGGCGTAGACAAAAGTGAAATATCCCCACGTAAAATCCCGATGAAAATTGGATATAGAAAAGAGTTTTGGCATAAAAACTGTGTCGCTTTAGGGTTAGCTCAAGGGTTTCTCGAACCACTCGAAGCTACATCTATTTTACTTTCTGATTTTTCTGCAGAAATGTTAGCGCGTAATTTCCCACGTCACTTTTCTGATATAGAACCTTCGATTGAATATTATAATAAAGTCGTTACTTATGCTTGGGAAAGGGTCGTTGATTTTATTAAATTACATTATTGCATTTCAGATCGAGACGATTCTCAGTTCTGGTTAGATAATCAAAATGAAGCAACTTTCTCACCTGAATTAAAAGAACGTTTACGTAAATTTTCTATACGACCTCCTCAGCAGTCAGATTTTTTCAGTCGTTTTGATATGTTTGATGACAAAAACTTTCTTTATGTTTTATATGGTATGAAGTTTAAGACAAAGGCCGCTAAGTTATCTGCAGTCGAGAAGAAGCATTGTCGTGAGCTATTTCTGAGTAATGATAATTTAGTGAAAAGCGCACCTAAGGCCCTTTTAAAACATCGAGATTGGTTGTCAGGATTAAAAGCGGCATATAACAAAGGATAAATATTTATGCCCATAAAACTTAATGGGCCTAGCTAAATATTTTCAAGGAAATGAATTGAAATTATCTATTTTTGATTTTGAAATTTGTCTTTATGATTTCAAAGACATTGAAGATTATCCAGAAAAAGAACAAACAACAGCACTCATTGATAGCTTGTTCGAATTGCCAGAGGTTATCAATGTAGGGAATGTACCTGATGCCCAAGGTGGAAGGGCACTATCAACCGTGCACCTTTGTGCTTCTTATGTGATACCTCAATTATTAGATTTTAAGAATAGTTCTTTAGGTCGTTGGATCTTGAATAAAATTTACGAATCTGCATTAGCACTCGGTTTTCATGAAACACGTGATATTCGAAAGATGAAATATCATAGAACATGGGTAAACAGAATGACTAATGGCTGCAGCGCTTTAGCTCATAGACACGCGGGTGTTGACTGGGTTATTCCACATTTAGTCGCTATTTTTTACACTGATGTTCCAGATAATAGCGCTGACCTCATCTTTATTAATGACAATAACTATGGCGTGATGCGCGGTGATAAATACAGTGATTATGATGAAAGTAACCAGCACAGAATAATGTCTAAATCAGGCCGGTTGGTTTGTCATGATGCGCGTTCTTTTCATGCGGTCTCAATTCATGAAAATGACTTACCAAGAACTTGTATCATTATCGAGGTTGGGTTCGCTCCATTAGCTAGAAAATAAACTACGTGAAAATTTTCAGGAAAAAATCTACTTATAATCTGCTTCATTGATAAGTGTTGATGAGCAATGAGGCGACGTGAAAAATAAATGGATACAAATATTTAATCAAGGAAGTTGTTAATATTATGAAGCTATTACAAAAAAGTACTTTTTATATCATATTACTCAGTTTTATTGTTACTGGTTGCAATAGTGAGCATACAGAACCGCCAGAAGCCAAAATAAAAGAACCTACCCCTTCAGTTGAATTAGCAAATTGGTCTTTTCATGCAAACGATCAAGTAAGGTCTACCGCGTTGATCGCAGAATCCTTTATATATTTTGGCGATAATGGCGGTAACCTCTATAAATTAGATAAATTAACTGGGGAGCAGGTGTGGCAAACCAAGTTAGAAGGGGAAATAGATACGAGCCTGGTTAGTTATGAAGACACTCTATTCGTAAGCACTAGCCAAGGCATTTTGTATGCATTAAGTATGGCTTCAGGAAATGAAGTGTGGCGGACAGCAGCAGATCCATTAAGGCGTCTTGAATATGACTATTTTAGTGCATCTCCACTTGTTTATGAAAATTCAGTTTTTCTGCCTACAGATAATGGAAAGTTAAGTGGCTTCGACCTTATTACGGGTGAAAAAAACTGGGAGATGCAACTTTCAGAACCGGCACATAGTCAAGCTATTATAGCTAAAGAAAATATTTGTTTAAGTTCAATGACACGTTTGACCTGCATTGATATTGAGGAAAGAGCCGTTCTTTGGGATATTGATATTGATTGGCCAAGCTCCCCTGCAATTAGTGGCGACAATATAATTGTAGGTAGTCGATGGGATTATGGCATTTATGCGATTGATATAAATACCGGCATAATGCAATGGAAACAAGATGTTGTAGATTGGGCTCCAGGAAAACCAACCATATACAATGGCACTGTTTATATAGGTTCATCAGATAATCATGCATTCTTAGCCCTAAATGCAACGAGTGGTGAACGGATATGGCGTGCAGAGAGTGTCGCAAATGTATTTTCAAGAGCTTTTGTTAATGATGAGATAATTGTATTTAGTTCGGGTTACGCGTATAACACGCCGGGTTTTGGCGTTGTTAAAGTATTGGATCATGCAGGTGAAACCATACAGAGCATAGCAGGAGCAAATTTCTTTAGTTCGCCAATTGTAGAGAATAAGACTATTTATATTGGTAGCGATGATGGTTATTTTTATTCAATAGATATTCAAGAATAAGAATAAGAATAAAAATAAAATTAATCGTGTGTAAAGATTTTTATAACACCATTTAATAGCCAGTCATTAGAAATGAGAATGACTGGCTTAGCGACTTTTATTTATTGTTTTTTTCATCAAACACATTTTGTTTTAAGGTCAAACGAGCCATTTGATGTAAAGAATTTAAGTGTGCATAAATAAGAGGCAGTAATCCTTTAGTTCGTAACTCTTCAAAATCTTGGATCGGTAAATTATTTAATACTTCTTCATCAATGATATTGATACCATTAATTGAATATTGTTGGCTTTCGTTAGTTAATTTAATCTTTAGTGGCCGATTACAAAAAAGGTTTTTGCTGGCAAGAAAATGCATGATGGCAGCTGTTTGTTGGCTATATTGATCAATCTCGACTAATTTCTGTGATTTTTTCACTAAGTAATCTGTTTTATTACCGTTGTCTTCGAATAATGGATTGCCTATTTCATGAGAAACTAAGTCACTTTCTTCGTCTATGTAAACCATTACTTCAGTGCTGTCTTGGCTCTGTTTAACAATAGATAAAGGCGCATTAGAAAAGCCGATTGGCGTCACTGGACTTAACCACTCGCTATTTTGACAATATAGATTAACACCATTTTTGATGCCCATCATAGCAACAGGGGTGAGTACGTCCGTTACAGAATTGTTGATAAATACGAGTGGAAATTCGCTCGCAAGCGCTGAAAACTCTTGTACAACAATTGGTATAACATGTTGTTCCTTGAACCGTGAATAATCAGTAGATTCAACGATTTTTAATTTTGTATGTTCAAATTTGCTTAATGGACTTAATTTACTCATAGGTTTCATCGCTCATTTAATGAAGGCGTGTGTTATCAAGAAATAAAACCGATAGAAAAGTAAGATATAAGATATTTACTATATTCATTAGTCTACTCCTTAATAATTATTGTATTTAACAGATTATTTTATTTTGACAGCGCTGTCAATTCGTGTTGTTATTCGTACTATGTTAATTCTTCCCATAATTATTATCAGCATATGAGTCTTATAAAATGAACAAAAAACTTTTAGCCCTGTTAATTACTGCAAGTACAACATTAATGGCTTGTGAGCAGGCATCACAAACTAATATTAGTCAACAACCTGCAACAGCACAGATAGAGAAAGGACTTAACCGGATAACTCAAGTTAATCTCGATGATATTGCTACGTCACTTAAGGTTAGCTATAAAGTACTGACAAATATTCCCACTGACAAATGTGACAAAAATAAGGCCGATGGATTTTGTTTTGAAGTAGAGCTTAGTTTTACCGCTGCTCAAGCAATAGAAAGTAACTCATGGGATATTCATTTTAGTCAAATAGCGCCTATTCAATCTTTTGAAAGTAAAGAGTTCTCTGTTGTACATATAAATGGTGACCTACATAAGATCTCTTTAAAAGAAGCATTCAAAGGCTTTAAAGCTGGAGAGACTAAAACCATATTATTTAGAGCAATGTTCTGGTCGCTTTCTGAAAGTGATGCTATGCCTAATTATATCGTGAGTGCTAATAACCTAGAGCCGCGTGTAATAGTCAGTACTAAGCCTTATGTCGACAGTGAAACCGGATTAGAAGTGTTGCCTTATGTGGTGCCATTTACTGATTATGAAAAGCAGTTTAAACGGACTAAGACAGATTCAACCCAATGGTTAAATTCGCAAACGTTATATGAAAGAAATGCTAAATTGGGTGACAACAAGCTTGATGTAAGCAAAGTGATTATCCCGACACCTAAATCAGTTGTTTATGACAAAAATAATCGCCAATTAGATCTTAGCTCAGGTATTAATGTTAATTATGGCAATGTTAAAGAAGATGATGTTGCTGTAGCTGTAAAGCGTTTAGTGAGCTTAGGTATAAATAATAGTGTTCAAGGGGAAAAGGTAAGCTTAAGCATTACTGAAGATAAAAATAAAATGATTGGCAGTTATCAATTAACCATAACAGATACTGGTATTGAAGTTGATGGTGTTGACGCAGCAGGGGTTTTCAACGGCCTTCAGTCACTTTCAAGCTTAGTGACTTTAGGTTCAACAAAAGTCCCATTATTAGTCGCTATTGATGAACCTCATTACGAATTTCGTGGCCTGTTAATAGATGTAGCACGTAACTTTCATGATAAAGCCTTTATCTTGTCGATGCTTGAGCAAATGTCTGCCTATAAGTTAAATAAACTCCATTTACACTTAGGAGATGACGAAGGCTGGCGCTTAGAAATTCCTTCATTACCAGAGTTAACCGACATAAGTGCTGCACGCTGTTTTGACCTTAAAGACGAACAATGTCTTGTTGCTCAGTTAGGGGCAGGGGTTGATAAAACTAGCGAAGTTAATGGTTATTATAGTGTTGCTGATTATCAAGAGATATTAAAAGCGGCTAGTGCTCGTCATATTCAAGTGATCCCATCTCTTGATATGCCGGGGCATTCTAGAGCTGCGATTAAAGCGATGGCTGCAAGAACCAAAAAATATGAAATTGCTGAGCAGAGTGACAAAGCCCAACAGTTTAATTTATATGATAAAAAAGACCCGACGGTTTATTCTTCAGTACAGTTTTATAACGATAATACCATCAACGTCTGTCTAGAATCTTCATACGATTTTGTTACCGAAGTGATGACCCAAGTAAAGCAAATACATGTCGATGCTGGACAACCACTGACGCGTTATCATATAGGTGCAGATGAAACTGCCGGTGCTTGGATAGAATCACAAGCCTGTAAAGACTTTATAGCAAATAATGATAAAGGCGTGAAAGATATGAGCGAGCTTGGCGCATATTTTATCGAACGAGTTGCTTCAATTCTGTCAGAGTTAGATATAGAAACAGCCGGCTGGAGTGACGGCATGGAGCATACTCGTAAAGAGAATATGCCTGCTATTGTTCAAGCAAATGCATGGGATGCATTATTTTGGAATGGTCAAGATAAAGTGCATCAATTAGCAAATCGTGATTGGCAAATTGTTTTATCGACACCAGATGTTTTATATTTTGACTTTCCTTATGAAGCAGATCCGAAAGAACATGGTTACTACTGGGCATCTCGTCATACCAATACCGAAAAAGTTTTTCAATTTATACCGGATAACTTACCTATTCATGCTGAATTCTGGCTCGATCGCCAAGATAATGCTTATGAAGCAGATGATACTAAGACGCCACTTAAAGCAGGAAATCGTTTCATAGGGTTACAAGCTCAATTGTGGAGTGAAAATACCCGTACAGACAATGTCGCGCAATACAAAATATTCCCGCGGCTATTAGCTGTTGCAGAAAGAGCGTGGCACTTAGCTGACTGGGCAGTACCTTATAATTATCAAGGTGCTAAATACAGCCAGAATAGCGGGATATTTACTGATGAGAACAAAGCAAAACGCGATCAACAATGGCAGGTGTTTGCAAATGCTATTGGTCAAAAAGTATTACCTAAATTAGAGAAGGATAAAATGTTTTATCGTTTACCTACCGTTGGGGCTATTGTAAAAGACGGTAAACTTCATGCCAATGTTGCTTTCCCAGGTCTTACTATTGAATATCAAGTAAAAAATGGAGAATGGGTTCATTATCAAAGCCCTGTTACCGTGAAAGGAGACGTGAACGTACGCAGCATTAGTTTCGATGGTCAACGAAAAGGACGTTCAGTTGTGGTAAAAACTCACTGATGTATTGTTTGTTAAATAGACTGATTAGTTAAAATAATTAGCTAAATCAGTCTTTTGTATTTATATTCATATGAATTAAATAAAAATATAATGTTTTCGTTAAAAAAGTAAATGACAACGCTGTCATTAATGGTTAAGATGAAATCAGATTACATTTTAGTAACTGAATATTTATCCGTATAGCGTTACTGAAATAATAAACAAAAAGACATGAGGTCAACATGCTGAACAGCAGTGGCAATAACGAAATATTTTTAGGCATTGATGGCGGCGGTAGCAAATGTAAAGCTATCGTTATGTCGAGTGAAAATAAAATACTCGGCACGGGTATCGCAGGTCCAGGTAATCCATTGCATGGTTTTGAGCAAGCGATTAACTCTATTACTGAATCAGCAAAACTGGCACTCAAAGATGCGGGTATTGATGAAAGTGAATTATGTAATATCGTCGCAGGCGTTGGCCTTGCTGGCGTAAACTTACCTGTATTGTTTGAACAAATGTCAAATTGGCAACATCCGTTCAAAAAAATGTACCTTGCTACTGACTTATTAATTGCTTGTCTTGGTGCACATGATGGGAATGATGGCGCAGTGATGATTACCGGTACTGGTTCATGTGGTTTTTCTTATGTTGATGGCCATCCGTTCATTGTTGGTGCCCATGGTTTTCCACATGGCGATAAAGGCAGTGGTGCATGGTTTGGCTTACAAGCGGCCAAACAGTCATTGTTGTCACTTGATGGACTTATTCCACAATCATTAATTAATGACAAAGTATTAGCATTATTAGATGTTAAAGATGACGTTGAATTGGTTGAAGTCATTGCGGGTAAACCAGCCGCATTTTATGCACGTATGGCAAACTTAGTTTTTGATTGCGCAGAAGAAGGTGACGAGCTCGCTTTAGCGATTGTCGCTGAAGGTGCCGATTATATTAATCATGTTGCTAGGCAGCTGTTAAAACAAAATCCACCCAATTTGGCCCTAATTGGTGGTTTAACACCAAGAATAAAACCTTGGTTAGATGAAACGATCAAAGCGCAGTTAATTGAGCCTATTAATCCACCGGAAATTGGATCAGTTATTTTTGCAAAGCAGCAACTTCAGTTGCAATAATTTTTCATCAATAGATATCGCATTTAAGGAACAACAACAGCTATGACAACACTTCGTCTTCACGCAAAAAGAATATTTGATGGTCAAAATTACCTTGATGATCAAGTAATCGTTATCAACAACGGAAAAGTTGCTGGGTTTGACAGTGATACATCTTGTGTTGATGACGTGCTGGATGGCTTAGTTGTTCCTGGGTTTATTGACCTACAAGTTAATGGTGGTGGTGGGGTATTATTTAATAACTCCCCCTCAGTAAAAAATCTTAGAATTATCATCGCTGCACATTCTCAATTTGGTACAACAGGTATGTTGCCGACACTTATTACCGATAAAGTAGAAGTGATGGCACAGGCTGCTGATGCGATGGCATCGGCGATAGCTGAAAAAGTACCTGGGATCTTAGGCATACATTTCGAAGGACCACATCTATCTATCGCTAAAAAAGGGACGCATGCCCAAGAATATATTCGTCCTATTTCAGATGAAGAGTGGGCAATACTTGAGCGTAAAGATATCGGAAAAGTTCTTGTTACTTTAGCGCCAGAAACAGTTTCCACAAGTGATATTAAGCGCATGGTTTCTTTAGGAATTAAGGTTTGCTTGGGGCATACGAATGCGGATTATAAAACGGCACAAGCGGCAATGGATGCAGGTGCTGATGGTTTTACCCATTTATTTAATGCGATGTCACCTATCCAAGGGCGTGAACCCGGAGTTACAGGCTGTGCATTATTAAATGACCATGCCAGTTGTGGAATTATTATCGATGGCCATCATGTGGATTATGCCAGCGCAAAGCTTGCATTAAAAACTAAGCCTACGGGTAAAGTTTTTCTAGTTTCAGATGCCATGTCAACTATTGGTACAAATCAAACAGAATTTTCATTTTTTGACCGCACCATCTATTTAAAAGATGGACGATTAACGTCGACAACAGGTGAGCTCGCAGGTGCTGCACTTGATATGGCACAGGCGATTGAAAATACACATTTAGGCTTAGGTTTACCCTTAGATGAATCAATAAGAATGGCAACACAATATCCTGCTGATTATATTAACCAGACTGATATAAGGGGTGCGTTAACTATTGAACATCAAGCCGATTTTGTTGTCTTAAGTGATGATTTTAAAGTGCAATCAACTTGGATTGCAGGACAACGAGTTTATAATAAATAATTTGAGTAAAACTATCGTAAAACAATAATAACAAGGTAAATATTGAGGGATTTATGGAAACGACTATGACGAATGAAAAAACAAAAAGTAACTTTGGTCCGCTGGCGATAATAGGCGCATTATTTTTTATCTTTGGTTTTGTTACTTGGCAAAATGGTGCGCTAGTACCTTATTTGCAAATGGTGTTACAGCTTACAGAAACTGAAGCATTATTAATTGCTGTCACTTTTTACTTTGCTTTTACACTTGTAGCCTTGCCTTCCGCTAGCCTGTTAGAAAAAATAGGCTATAAAAATGGCATCGTTGTTGGGTTATTAGTACTCGTTGTTGGTTTCTTGATCTATATCCCTGCGGCGCAATCAAAGCTTTTTTGGCTGTTCTTAATAGCACAATTCGTTATTGGTAGTGGTTTAACGTTATTGCAAACAGCTGCAAATCCTTATGTTGTTAAAATCGGACCAATAGAAAGTGCTGCCGTTCGTATAATGTTTATGGGATTAATGAATAAAGGTGCTGGTGTTATTGTACCTATTGTTTTTACAGCTATGGTTCTTGGTGACTTTTCAGGAGTAACAGCGACAAGCTTAGCTGCAATGACTGAGGCAGATCGGTTACAAACTATTGATGGATTAGCGAATGGTTTAGTTAATCCTTATATTGGTATGGCTATTATTTTTATTATCCTTGCCGGTATTATGAAAAAAATGACATTACCAGAATTAGATCTTGCTCATGATGATGAAGGTCAAGATGCCACACATGATGTAAACGGAAAAGATAAAACGTCAATCATGCAATTCCCTAGCTTAATTCTAGGGGCATTAACTATTTTTGTTTATGTTGGTGCTGAAGTTATTGCCGGAGACACGATTGGATTATTTGCTTCCAATTTAGGTGTCGCCAATGCAACGACATTAACGTCTTATACTATGGCATTTATGCTTATTGGTTATGCATTAGGTATCGTCTTAATTCCTCGTGTAATGTCTCAAGAATTTGCTTTAAAAGCATCCGCAATAACTGGTTTGATTTTCTCACTACTTGTGGTCTTTAGTGATACAAGCAGTATTTCAGTCTCAGAAGTATTATGGGGTTGGTCAGGAATACCTACCTTGCCAAATACTATTACCTTTATAGCTTTACTTGGCTTTTCTAATGCCATTGTATGGCCTGCAGTTTGGCCATTAGCCTTAGAAGGGCTAGGTAAATTCACTTCAAAAGGCTCCGCGTTATTAATCATGGGGATTTCAGGTGGAGCGTTATTACCTTTAGTTTATGGTCTGCTCTCGGAATCGATAAATGGCCAGTCTGCTTATTGGATAATGATCCCTATTTATAGTTTTATTTTATTTTATGCAATAAAGGGTCATAAAATAAAAAACTGGAAGTAATTTAGAGTCTCTGGACAGTTTCTAAATAATGTAAACTATTTATCCGTATGGATATCCGATCTCACTAGTTGAGGGTGCGTTAAACGATCTAATTTGATCGACCCTGAGTTTATGCTCAGGGTTTTTTTTGATTAAAATTTAGTACTTAGTTCGGCGAAGCCTCTAATGCAGAACAAAAGGCGGGTCGTACCCTTCTATATTTAAAGGTTATTTAAAATTAAGATGAGCTCGAATAGTTAATCGAAATCACTTTGCTTTGACTGTTTATTGTACAGATATGGTTTTCGCTTTTAGAGTGTGATACCTTGTTTTGACATGTATATTAATATAAATTTATTAGACAATTTTTATCAAGGGAAAATGATAATAAAGATATGTACTGTAGTAAGTTAAGTGTTAATAAAAGTAAAATATAAAAATAAGAGTGGGCTATGACAGATTATCAAGAAAAAACAGTCACTGTAATATATTACAGTGATACTTCCCTTGAGCTTTTACACCAAATAGAATCATTCCTACAATGTCCTAAAGGGCGCGTGGTAATACCTGATAGCTTTAAAAAAGGTAAGTCTATTATTGCGGTTTGCGAAGGTGAAATTAACATTATGAATAAAGTGGGCGATCGGATTTTGTCAGTAGATGAAGTCGCTTAACAAATAAAAACTTATTTTTAAATTCACAATGAAAAACGCTACCCAAAGATAAATATTATTATAATCTTTGGGTAGCGTTTTTTAGTTTTTAGTTTTTATTTTTCAGTATCAGTTAATATTTCTTACTTTCTAACTGCTCTTTCGTGTAAGTTGGCTTTGCATGTTTCTCGCCCATGTCGTCAGCTAATTCTTTTGGAATATAGTTTTCGTCATGTTTAGCTAGTACTTCACTTGCTTCAATATAATTGCCGTTTACAAGCACACCATTGGCGACAATACCTTGTCCTTCACGGAATAAATCAGGCAATATGCCATCGTAATGCACTTCAATACTGAGATCAGAGTCAGTAAACTCAATGGGCATTCTCATATCAACAAGTTCGAAGGTGACTTTTAAGTTATTAGGATCACGTTTGACACTACCAGGTACAACCAAACCACCGATACGTAGGCGTTGTCCATTAATCGGTTTAATGCCGCTGTCATCTTTACCTTGATAAATTTCAGACGGTTTATAGAATAAATCAATGTTTTGACTTAATGCATAAAGTACTAGTCCTGCGACGATACTTAAGCCGGCTAGTATGGAGATAACGATAGTTAAGCGTTTTTTACGACGGGGATTCATGAAACAGCCTCATTAGTATTTTTAGATGGATTTTCAACAACAGAATTTTCTTGGTCAGCAGATTGCTTTTGTGCCGCTTTACGTAATTTTTTCTCACGTAATAAACGTTTAGCAATTTTATCTTGTACGTTTTTATGATTATTATGGCTAGTATAAACGAGCAGTGTTAACAGCAAAGCACTAACGCCATAAGACAACCAAACGAAAAAAGCGTAACCACCCATATCAAAAAATGCCGATATACTGTCAAACTGCATTATTTAACTCCTTCTGCGGTAATTAATTCACGTACCCAAGGGCGCATGGCATTACGAGCTAATATCTCGGTACGAAAACGAATACAAATAACAAAGGTAACCAACATAGCAAACCCTAAAAAGCTGAATACAAAAGGTAAGAACATATCCATACTCATTGAAGGTGCTTCCATTTTACTCACGGTAGCGCCTTGGTGAAGCGTATTCCACCATTCAACTGAATACTTAATAATAGGAATGTTCACTACACCTACTAGCGATAATATTCCAGCCGCCTTTCCTGCCAAATTCTTATCTTCAAAAGCATTATGTAAAGCGATAACACCTAGGTATAGAAAAAGTAAGACCAGTTCAGAGGTTAAGCGTGCATCCCAAATCCACCAGGTTCCCCACATAGGTTTTCCCCATGCAGCGCCTGTGAATAATGCAATAGCGGTAATTACTGCGCCTACGGGAGCCATAGCTGCTGCTGAAGCGTCGGCTAATTTAAATTGCCACACTAAGCTACAAAAAGCCGCTGATGCCATGGCTACGTAGATACTCATCGACAAAATAGCTGTAGGTACATGAATGTAAAAAATTCTAAAACTGTCACCTTGTTGGTAATCGGCAGGAGCAAAAACAAGCGCCCAAACCATACCTATGGCAAGTAGTAGAATAGTGATTTTAGAAATCCAAGGTAAAAGTCTACCCACAAAGTGATAAGACACTTCAGGGTTTGCATAAGGGTGTAACCATTTCCACATTAGTTGGTACTCACTTTTAATGCTGAGCTAACAGCAAAAGGGGCTAAGGTTAAAGAGCCAAAAAACAGTGCGGCAATTATAGCAAGTTGTCCGCTGTAGGGTAAGTTCATTGCCGCAGTATCTATGGCACTAGTCGCAAAAATTAATACCGGGATATAAAGAGGTAATACTAATAAGCTAAGTAATACGCCACCTTTTTTAATGCCAACCGTTAGTGCAACACCAATGGCACCTAATAAACTTAATATAGGAGTACCCAATAATAGTGTCAGCATTAAAGCGCCGTAGCTGTTTTCATTCAAATGCAATAGCACTGCAAGTAAAGGGGCAATGAAAATAAGCGGCAAGCCGGTAACTAGCCAATGGGCAATGATTTTGGCTAATACTAAAATGAAAACAGGATGAGGGCTTAGTAACATTTGTTCTAACGAACCGTCGTCGTGATCTGATTTAAACAAGCGGTCGAGCGACAATAAAGTAGAAAGTAATGCCGCAACCCAAATAATACCAGGGGCTATGCGCGATAGAGTGGCAGATTCAGGGCCAATGCCTAATGGGAATAGGGTGACGACAATAATAAAAAATAACAGCGGATTAATAATGTCATCACGATGACGAAAGGCAATAGTGAGATCTCGCTTGATAATTAATTTGAAAGCGGTTTTATACGATAAATTGTGATCGGGTATCATGCTAAGTTATCTCTAATAAAACTGGTAATCTAGGGTGACTTTTTTCACCCTATCTTCAGGGAATGATAAGTCTTGGTGAGTGGTTAATATAACACAGCCACCACGCTCGGCATGAGCCAAAAATAGCTGTTCTAGCTCAATAATCCCACGTTTATCTATAGCAGTAAAAGGTTCATCTAAGATCCATATAGTCGCTGAGCTTTGCCACAGTCGCGCTAAAGAAATACGGCGATGTTGCCCTGCGCTCAAATGTGAAGCTAGTGTATCTTCAAAACCTAATAAATTGACTTTTTCTAAGGTTTCTTCAGCAGTAGATGCATCGTTACCATGTAAAGATAAGTTAAACTCCAAATTTTCTTGAGCCGTCATCTCACCTTTTACACCGGGTAAATGGCCTAAATACAATAGATTTTGATGAAACAAATCCGCATTTTCTCGAATACTTTGGTCTTGAAATACTACTTTTCCATCGTAGGGCTGTGATAAGCCGGCTAAAATACGTAATAAACTCGTTTTACCCGAACCGTTGGGGCCTTCAACTTGCACGATATCACCGCTGTATACTGACAAATCGAGCGTTTCAAATAAAATTCGCTCTTCACGAATACAAGTCAATGCGCTGGCTGATAACAACAATTGTTTATCAGATTGCTTAGCTGGGCGCTGAATATTAAGAGAGTTTGCCAAAAGATTCACTTTTTGAATAATTATTGTACGTTAGTTTTTACACCAAATTTAAGAGACAAATGTTAGCGTAATTTACGGCATAAAACGTTGATTTAGATCCTAATATCAAGTCGGTTAATATCATACTATATCGCTCGGTAAAGGCTAGCCCTAGAAATGATAAAATTATTCATTCATTTTCTGGTTACTGTGATGAAATTGCACAGCATATAATGCTAGAATTACCAAAATTTTTAGTTTGAATTGTTTTTCTTTATCTACCCATTTGCAGGTAAATGAATTAATAAGTTTACTAAAACGCCATGGCAATGGTGTCTTTTATTGATTAATTTTTGTATTTAGTGATTGCACTGAATCGGAGAAAGTAATGACCCCTGAAGTAATGCTCCCTGAGTTAGGACATTTCGCCCTTATTATAGGATTGGCTTTTGCTATTTGTTTAAGCATTATCCCACTCGTAGGTTTAGCCAGTAATCAACAACGTTTAGTCGGCTACGCTAAACCCCTGACCTTTGGTATGTTTGCTTTTACTGCCATTAGTCTCATTATCCTCGCTTGGGGTTTTGTTAACGACGACTTCTCTATCAAATATATTGCCAGTCATTCAAACTCTCATTTACCCTATTATTTTAAAATTAGTGCTGTATGGGGCGGACATGAAGGGTCTCTATTGTTATGGGTTTTCTCATTAACTGCTTGGACTGCTGCGGTTGCTAAATTCAGTAAAGGAATTGATGAAGCCTTTATTTCTCGCGTTTTAGCTGTTTTAGGTATGATTGCCGTTGGTTTCATGTTGTTCACTCTATTAACATCAAACCCATTTGAACGTTTATGGCCAATGGTGCCAGCCGAAGGCCGCGATTTAAATCCTCTTTTACAAGATATTGGTTTAATTATTCACCCTCCGATGCTTTATCTTGGTTATGTTGGCTTTTCAGTTGCTTTTGCTTTTGCTGTTGCCGCTTTAATGTGCGGTAAGTTAGATGCTGCATGGGCACGTTGGGCAAGACCTTGGACCGTAGCTGCTTGGGTATTCTTAACACTTGGTATTGCTTTAGGTAGTTGGTGGGCATACTACGAACTTGGTTGGGGTGGCTGGTGGTTTTGGGATCCTGTAGAAAATGCTTCTTTTATGCCTTGGCTGGTAGGTACCGCGCTTATTCATTCATTAGCGGTCACTGAAAAACGAGGAACGTTTAGAAACTGGACGGTATTATTAGCAATTTTTGCGTTTAGTTTAAGTTTATTAGGGACTTTCTTAGTGCGTTCAGGGGTTATCACCTCAGTACATTCTTTTGCTGCAGATCCTGGTCGTGGTTTGTTTATTTTACTCTTACTGGCTATTGCGGTTGGCGGCTCATTAACGCTATACGCTTTTAGAGCTAGCAATGTTCAAACGTTCAGCCGTTTTGCTTTGTACTCTCGTGAAACAGCCATACTTATTTGTAATATTATTTTAGTCGTAGCAACCGTTACCGTGATGTTAGGCACCTTGTATCCGTTACTCGTTGACTCATTAGGCCTAGGGAAAATATCAGTAGGCCCTCCGTATTTTAATGCGGTATTTGTGCCGATTATGAGCTTACTCTTTGTCGTGATGGGTATTGGCCCATTAATTCGTTGGAAAAAAGCCAAACAAGGTGAATTGCGTAAACAAATGCTGAGTCCATTGGTGATCAGTATTATTGTTGGTGTTGCCTTCCCATTTTTATATGGCGGTGAGTTTATTCTTCTTGTGACTATGGGCGTTGGCTTAGCTTGTTGGGTTCAGTTGGTGGTATTAAAAGAAATATATAATCAAATAAACTCAGGCAATGAAAAATGGAATTTCTCAAAACTGACCTTAAGCCAATTGGGCATGACCATTGCTCATACTGGTATAGCAATTACCATAGTGGGCGTTACGTTAGTATCAGTCTATGAAAGTGAAACTAATGTAAAAATGCATGTCGGCGAAAAAGTTCAGATTGCTGACACGCATTACGAAGTTGCTTTTAAAGGTATAAAGCAGGTTAAAGGAGCTAATTACAGCGCCGAACAAGGTCAACTTGAAGTCTATAAGAATGGCAACTTTGTGACTTTATTAAAACCAGAACGTCGTACCTATTTAGTACAAACGATGGGGATGACAGAAGCTGGTATTGATCCAGGACTATTCCGAGATATATATGTTGCATTAGGTGACCCGCTTGAAGGCAACGCTTGGGCGATTCGTGTACATTTCAAACCTTTCGTTCGTTGGATCTGGCTAGGTGCAATTTTTATGGCGTTTGGTGGTGTCTTGGCCATTTTAGATAAACGCTATCGCCGTAAGAAAAAAGTGAAGTTAGTTGAAAATGCAGCACCGGCTGTTGTATCTGATGAGAATGTTAAAATTAGCATTGAGGCCACATCATAATGGGTAAGTTCATTCGTTTTATTCCTCTTATTTTATTTATTGCTTTAGGCGCTGTACTGTTCCGAGGTTTGTCATTGAACCCAACGGAACTACCATCAGCAATGATAGGCAAGAAGTTTCCTGAATTTAGCTTAACCTCGGTTTTAAATGCAGAAAAAATAATGACGGTAGCAGACTTTAAACCCGGTATTAAGTTAGTAAACGTTTGGGGCACTTGGTGTCCGTCTTGTCGTTACGAACATGATTATTTAAACAAAATATCAAAAACTAATCGTTTTACTATTTACGGTTTAAATTATGATGATGAAAGAGCTGCAGCAGCAAATTGGTTAACTAAACTTGGCAACCCTTATCAATTTTCGGCCTTTGACGGGCAAGGGAAATTAAGTGTGAACTTAGGAGTATATGCGGCGCCAGAAACCTTTGTTGTTGACCACAACAACATCATACGTAAACGTTTTGCTGGTCCACTTAACCCTCAGGTATGGCAGAGCGAATTCGAGCCACTTATTAAACAAATTGAAGCTGAGCACTTAGCACGAGTTAATAGCCAAGGGAGCCAATAATAATGGTCAATAAATACTTAGTCGTTTTATTTGTTTTTATGGTGACTTTTTTTAGCTCACAAGCTATTGCAAGTCCGGTTGATACTTATGTTTTTAAAGATAAAGTTACTGAAATCCGCTTTAACGCTCTTAATAAAGAGTTACGTTGCCCTAAATGTCAAAATCAGAACTTAGCTGACTCAAATTCACCTATTGCCGCAGATTTGCGTCGTGAAGTTTATGAGCTATTACAACAAGGCAAAGCAGACATTGAGATTGTCGACTTTATGGTGGCGCGTTACGGCGAATTTGTTTTATACCGTCCACGCGTATCAAGCTTAACCTATATTCTCTGGTATGGCCCCGCAGGGTTATTGTTTGTTGGTGTAATCGTTGTTGTGATAATTCTTCGGAGAAAACCGGTGAAAAAAGTCCAAAAAACATTAAACACCGAGCAAAAAAGCAAACTTGATCAAATACTGAAAAATAAATAAGGTCGTCTCATGGAATTAATTTTTATCATCATTGCCTTTTTATTACTGATTTTAGCAGTAGTATGGGCGCCATTTTTAAAACAACATCAAACAGAAATCAGTATAGATGATACCCAGCGTGATGAAACCAATGTCCGTTTATATCACGAGCACAAAGCTGAAATTGAAAAAGACTTTAAACAAAACAATATTGACGAAGAAAATTATCAGTATTTATTAATAGAACTTGATAATACCTTGCTGCAAGACATGGAAAATCAAGAGCTTGAAAGTAACAAGCCACAACAAACTAAGGCATTAGCTATTATTTGGCCGGTGAGCTTATCAATATTTATTTTAGCCTTCAGCTTTTACATCTACAATGAAACTGGCACTTATGAAAAATTAACCACCATGACGGCTCAAGAGCCTATGCAGCAATCTTCTGATGTAGAACAACAAACCATTAACGAAATCAAACGTTTAATGGAAGTCACAAAGAGTGAGCCTAAAAACTCAGATGCTTGGTACAGTTTAGGGCAGTCACTCGTTTCTGTTGGCGATTTTGACAGTGCACTGAAAGCTTATGATCAAGTGCTAAGTATTGAAGGACCTAAAGCAGATGTTTATGGTGCTAAAGCGCAAGCTATTTATTATAAAAATGAACAAAAAATTGATGGCACAGTGCAAGGCTTTATTGATAAAGCGTTAGCGATAGACCCGAACGACCCATCAACTAATATTTTACTTGGCATGCATAGCTTTATCGCAGGTGAATACCAAGTGTCGATTAATCACTGGCAACGTGTTGTTGATTCAGACAAGCAGAATGTTAATAAACAGGCCTTAATTGAAGTCATTGACGAGGCTAAAAAACGTTTAGCCGAGCCAAATGCTAATCGTCCTAACATGAGTCAAACGGAGGTGGCAACAAGTGGCCCACAGTTAAAAGTTACCGTTGAACTCAGTGCTGAAATATTAGAAAAGTTAGCGCAAGGTGAAGACAAAACTGTCTTTGTTTATGCAATACCTGCCGACACATCTCGTGGAAGAATGCCACTTGCTGCCGTGAAATTGTTAGCCAGTGACTTGCCAATAACGATAGTGTTGAATGATTCTAGCGCGATGACGCCACAAGCTAAATTGAGTGATGTCGATAGAGTACATCTTTATGCCGTTGTTTCTGCTACTGGTGGTGCGGGCATAAAACCAGGGGATTTCAAAGCTGAACTTAATGACATTGCGGTTAATACCAAAGAAGCATTAAACTTAATTGTAAGCACTATCGTACACTAAGTTAATAATTGCAGTGTCTGGAATCTTGTCTCTAACTTGACAAAGTGTCAGCTTAGAGACAAATTAAAGCCAGCAACTAGAATAAACAATATAATAACGAAGAAGGATCTAATTTATGCCTAAATTTGCTGGACGTTTTCTTGGCCGCAACAAGAAGATTCATGAACAAAAGGCAAAAATAGGTGTATTACTCACTAATTTAGGAACACCTGACGCGCCAACAGCATCTGCATTAAGACGCTATTTACGAGAATTTTTATCTGATCCGCGTGTGGTTGAAATTCCTCGTTTAATTTGGTTAATTATCTTACACGGCATAATTTTACGTGTTCGCCCCAAAAAATCAGCTAAGTTATATGAGAGTATCTGGACTAAAGATGGCTCGCCACTGTTGGTTATTAGCCAGCAACAAAAAGATAAAGTGGCAGAGAAAATTGCAGAAAAATATGGTGATAATGTTCAAGTTGAGCTAGCCATGCGTTATGGCACGCCTTCCATATCAAATGCATTAGATAAACTACAACTTGCCAGTGCCAATAAACTGATCGTTTTACCACTTTACCCTCAATATGCCGGGCCAACGGTAGGTTCGACTTTTGACGCTGTCGTGAGCCAATTAAAAACATGGCGCTGGGTGCCAAGTCTTAGTTTTATTAGTGGCTATCATGACAACCCTAATTATATTAATGCGCTTGTGCACAGTGTTAATAAGCATATTGAAGAATATGGTAAACCAGACAAGTTAGTATTGTCTTTTCATGGCATGCCGAAGTATTTTCTAGAACAAGGTGATCCCTACTATTATTTCTGTGAAACAACGACACGTTTATTAATGGAATCCTTAGCGTTTTCTGAAGATGATTACGTGATGACTTTTCAATCACGTTTTGGTAAAGCTGAATGGTTAAAACCTTACACAGATGAAACATTAATTGATCTTGCTGAAAACCATAAGCATGTTGCTGTTATCAGTCCGGCTTTTAGCGCTGATTGTTTAGAAACATTAGAAGAATTAGTTCATGAAAATCGTGATTTGTTTTTGGCTGCGGGTGGCGAAAGTTATCATTATATTGCAGCACTAAATAGCGACGAACTTCATATCGAAACAATTGTAGATTTAATATCGGCTGAAATTAATCAATAATTAACAAACTTAAAGGAAAAATATTTTTTGTGAAAAAACTGGCGCTAACTCAGAGGAAAATCCATAAGTTTTTAATGCTGTTTTTAGGTGTTCAATTTATTCTCTGGAGCTTATCGGGTCTTTATATGGTTACGATGAATATTGACTTTATTCATGGTGACCATTTAGTTAAAGCGCCAGTCTTTGTTGATTTACGTTCAGAATCTTTATTATCTTTTCAAGAAATACTGCAACTATATCCGCTAGCTAAAAAATTAAAGTTGAGCCAATTAGCGCAGCAAAGTGTTTATCAGTTCACTATAAATGGCAAACCAAAGCTTGTTTCAGCAAACAGCGGAAAAAGCTTACTCCCTTTTACTCAAGTCGATATTAAAAAGCTAGTTACTGCGCAAGGTAATATTGATGATGAAACTAAAATACAAAGTATTCGCTTGTTAATCAATAATGCACCCGCAGAGTTATCCTCTCGTTACCTACCCGCATGGCAAATAACCTATGATAACTTTAGCGCTGATACCTTATATCTCAGCTCAATAACAGGGCAGGTGATTACTAAGCGTCATAACTATTGGCGATTTTTTGATTTCGTTTGGATGTTGCATATCATGGACTACGAAAATCGTGCAGATATCACCAACTGGTTACTGTTTATATTTAGCCTTACTGGCACGTTTTCATGTTTGTCAGGACTTTATTTAGTCGGACATCGTTTCCGTTTTAAGGCAAAGTTGAAAAAGTTGTTCACAAAGAATAAAAAACAACCGCAAAGACCAATAGACTATTTAACAAGTCAAACCAGAAAAGGTGCTCGTTAATGGCTAAGATGGCAATATTAAGAAAAGCTCATAAATGGTTAGCATTAATTGTTGGTATACAGTTATTGATATGGGTAATTACCGGGTTACTTTTTACGCTGGTGGATAGCGAAAAGAGTCATGGTCAAATATATCGAGCCAAACACAAGGTTGAACAAGCACCGGCTCTACCTGAACAATTATTAACAAATACTCAACTACTAGAAAAAATAGCGCTACACATACCTGAACTAAATATTCGCAGTATAGAGCTAAAGGTTTTTCATCAGCAGTGGTATTTTCAGCTAATAACCACCAGCGGTCGTTATCTGTTTTCTGCGCTAACAGGTGAGCAACTTCTTGTGCAAGAAAACCTTGCACTGTCACTCATACTTGAAAGCTATCAAGGGCCAGGTGAATTAAGCCAATTGGTCTTATTAACCCCTCCGATAGCAGAGCTTAGTCATGTTAAGGGGAAACTTTGGCAAGCACATTTCAGTGACGACATAAATACCACCGTATACCTTGAACAAAATACCGGTCGTATTCTCAGTCACACTAATGATACGAGTGACTATAATGACATTTTAAAAATGCTACATTTTATGGATTATAATCAAAGTGGCCACTTTAATTCTTGGTGGATCATAATGATGGCCATACTGGCTACTCTGCTTTCTTTTTCTGGACTATTTTGGCTTGTTAATAGTCATTATAGAAAACTTAAAAGTCGCTTCTTCAAAGCCGCTTAGCAGGTCTATTCAATAAAAGCATCAAGGTGATAATGGACAGGAATAGTATAGGCAAGCTTGGTTCTGTGACTTGTACAGTAGGAGTTATTTTCTGTTCATTGAAGTACTGTGAAGTATTGCTACTGCCTATGCTTTGGTTGGACAATATCCAGGTAAAGTCTTGGTAATTATTACCTGTGCCCGATAGTTGTAACGACAAGCCTATGGGAGTACTGCTTTGAAAGATATTAATGTCTTCGCTGAATATACCCTGTGCAATCCCATTAGTTGCTTCGAAGGCTCCTTCATATGAAATAAACTGCTGTAATTGGTTATTGTTATCAATTAACGCAATACCATCGCCACTACTACCACTTGAGCCGTTTTGTATGCCGGTAACATTTAAAGCATGAAATCCAAATCCCATGGCAGTATCAGTCAACGAAACATTCCCAATATTGACTGTTTTATATACTTGACCATTACTGCCATTATAAAACACTAGCGACCAGTCCATTAAGCTTAAGCCTGCGGTTCCAGCCAGTTCAACAAATTCACTATTATCTGCGCCAGCATTATCGTAATGAATTTCATTAATAAAAATTATTGAGGCATTACAGGCAAAAGAACTTAAGGGTAAAGTGATTAAGAAAAGTAGATGGATAGTAATTTTCTTTGCGGATAGCTTGTTCATATTAAATCCCTTTAATTGCTGTTAACTTGTTGTTTTCATTTTTTTTACAATAAAGAGTTTAGCAGGGCTTTATGATTTTGCTTTGAATGAACAGGTTTAATGGCAGGGTATAGGTTAATGCTCTGAATTTAGAGATAAAAAAAAGCGCAACAATTTTCATTGTTCCGCTTTTTTGTATTTGAGTCTTAAGACTCAGTTAATAACTACAAATGAGTTATTAAGCAGCTAAAACGTTTTCAGCTTCAGGGCCTTTTTGACCTTGCTTGATAGTAAAAGTAACAGCTTGACCGTCAGTTAGTGTACGGAAACCGTCACCAGAGATAGCGCTGAAGTGAACGAAAACGTCTGGTCCGTTATCTTGCTCGATGAAACCGAAACCTTTAGATTCGTTAAAAAATTTTACTTTACCATTTACTGTATCAGACATGTGAACATTTCCCGTAGGTAGTTAATTATAAAAAAATAGTTGATATGGATTGTTCCAAATCAATTTATACGGAGTAAATGCCCTCTACCTAAAGTACAGACAGAGAAAGGTTTCCAATAACACAAACTAGTAGCGTCTGAGGTTAATCAAATAAACACCTTATAATTTAAGGTAGATAAATGAAATATCCTTCTCCTGAAACGCAAAAACTCAACGCAAATACATATTAACATAATATTTTATTTAGAACATAGTAAAACATGAAGATTTTATGACTTTTTTACTACAAGGGAAATCAAGCTAAGATGCTGGCTTTGTTAGCTATTTATATCCGAGTATTATTCCTATTAATCAAACTAGGTCAAACCTCTTTGAGCATCGACAATATAACTTAAGAAAGACTAACTATTTAGAATTAAAACAGACGGCTCAAAGACATAAACCTGAATATTGGGTATTTTGTTTATCTCTATATATTTGCAAAAACGATTGCTGTTTGACCTTGTAAACGTCGACATCGCAGGGATGAATAGTAATATCAACAATATAATCACAGAAGACATTATGACTGAAGGGGCATAAATCAATTAAAATACCACTGGTCACGTTAGGTAATTTAATTAAACATGACAAATAATCCATGGAAAGCACCCATATGGAATAATTCATAAAAGCGTAATAAAACTCCCTTAAACTCTGAACATTAAGGAGTGCGGTCGTGAAAAATATACTTTTAAAAATTATAGAAAACAAAGCCATTACTACGGTTTTTCAGCCTATATTTAATGTTCAAAAAAAAACTATCCTCGGTTATGAGGCCTTGACTCGTGGCCCCAATAATACCGAACTGTATTCACCTGATAAACTTTTCCATTACGCTACCCAGTATGATTTATTATCCGAATTAGAAATATTGTGCAGAGATAAAGCGATTACTCGTTTTGCTGACTTAAAGTTGAAAGGAAAACTCTTTTTAAATATCAGTCCTTTAGTATTATTAAATAATAATCACCCACAAGGCGAAACGATAAAATTTGTTCAACAGGCCGGGCTAAGTTGCGATCAAATTGTGATCGAGTTAAGCGAAAAATATCCAGTGCCCAACAATACTATGCTCAGTGCGGCTTTGGCTAAATATCGTCAATTTGGTTTCGATGTCGCTATAGATGACTTAGGTTCAGGATATTCAGGGTTAAAATTATGGAGTCAGCTAAGACCTGATATTGTGAAAATTGATCGATACTTTGTCGAAAACTGTCATCAAGACAGTTTTAAGCGGAAATTCCTGAAAGCTATTTTTGACTTAGCACAATCTGCAAAAGCGCAAGTGGTTGTTGAAGGGATTGAAACCATAGATGAATTTGAATTATTGCAAAGGTTAGGCATGGTCTACGCTCAAGGCTTTTATTTGGCAAAACCTGCATTGGCACCAACCAGAGCTTACCCTAAATATCTTGATGCTAACTACCAACACAACCCCCCTCCGGCTAAGTTAAAATTTATCGGTAACGGTTAAGTAACGTCACACTTAACCGTGACTGCTTTTAATTATGTGTTAAGCACCAAAAACTAAAGGTATTCGTTTTTAAGTCTGCGCTATTATCTGTTTTGTTAGTAGCGTATTTACCGGTAAAAAATTCGTAGGGCATATAACAATAACCCTGATCGCCAAATTCTTCTCCCCATGAATTCCTAACGATGAAATGTTGCTTTTCATCATTAAAACCTACGGCTAATAACGCATGACCACCGAGCCTTGCTTCATCAGGACTTGGCATAGTTACTACACCGCTGGCAGGTGTTAAATAAAAGCTTTTCGGTACCATCATACCAAAAATAAACGGCATCCCTTTTGACAAAGCTAGCTTAAGTTCAGTGAGTTCGTCATCAAGCGTTAAGTTACAGTAACGACTGATAATATGCTTTTTTGCTTGTGTAATGGCTTGTTTCGAAGGTGTTTCAGTAATAGCTGCCTTAATTTCTGCTTCGTGCTTTGTTAATACTCGCGTTAATTCGTTTTGTATTTCTGCCATGGTGCCATTGGCTACAATGGCTTTCAAACTTTCCGGTAGCAACATCTCAGGATATGGCCATGACTTTTCTGAACAAATACCATTTTTAAATAACGATTTAATACCATTTCGAATAAATACAGGTGCATTGATATCTACTTTGTCTTCCATAACCCGTTCATTGTAATAAATAAACATTTGAGACGCGTCGATATTACTCGCATTTTCATCGATAAAGGGTTGTGAATCTCTAATTAAATAGAGCTCAGAGGCCACCGCAATCGCACACGCTGAACATGAATTAAGTAAACCTTGATTGATTATTTCAGAGGTCAGTTTTTCACGTAAATCTATTTTAGTTAAGCTATGTTCAACTATTTTTTGTTTGGTTTCTACGGGGCAATCAATGTGGCAGTAGTCGGAAGAGTTGCCACCGTGAATATCACAAAATTGATGATCGCGATGATCATGAACATCAGGTTGAACGGTTCTTTGATGTAAGGCTTCCATATCTTTATTTTACTTTGTTAAATAATAACGATGAATCAACATACAATATTTATCTGGTTAGGTCGATACGAGCGTCGAAAGTTTTGTTATTTATACAAAAAATGACTAAAAGCAACATGGAATCATTTTACTTGCTAGTATGTCAGTATCTTCATTTTCTGAGAGTATTTATTTTATGCCATCAACTATCTATCTGATCAATATGCCATATTCTTCAATTACTCGCCCTTCTTTAGCGCTCGGTCTTATTGAAAGGTACATTAATAATTATGGTCACCAAGTTGAAACGATATATGGCAATGTTGAGTTTTCGACTAAAATTGGCCTTGAGTTATATAATAAAATAGACACCTCTTTTTACGAACATCTCATTGGAGAGTGGACATTTTCTCGTAGCGCTTTTCCAGATAAACCGCTAGATGACGAAGGTTTCTTTGCTTTATTTATCGATTTATCGGAAACGTTAAAACAGCAACTTTTATCCACTAGAGATGAAGCTGAAATCTATCTTCAACAGTTGGCCTCACAGGTACTTGAGCAATCGCCAAAAATTGTTGCCTGTACCTCTACTTTTCAACAAAATTGTGCGTCATTGGCGTTATTACGTATGATTAAAGAAAAAAACAATAGTGTAATCACTATGATGGGAGGAGCTAATTGTGAAGGCATAATGGGGCAAACTATTAGTGAGTCTTTCTCTTGGCTTGATTACGTTTTTTCTGGAGAATGCGACGATGTTATAGGTAAGTTTATTGATAAATTGATGCGTAATGAATTTATTGGCTCACATAATTTACCCCATGGTTTTATTAGCCAAAAAAATAAAGAGTTATTGCTCTGTCAAAGCGATGTATCTGCAAAGCCGCCACGAGGTTATATTGAAGATATGGAAAAGGTTGGCACTCCTATTTACGATAGTTACTTTAGTACCTTAACAAAACTAGAGTTAACGGGAAATATTAAACCCGGCTTGTTAGCTGAAACCTCTCGGGGTTGCTGGTGGGGAGCCAAAAAGCATTGTACCTTTTGTGGTTTAAATGGTGCGAGCATGACCCATAGATCAAAATCTTCATCGGCTGTTTTAACCGAATTTGAAGAACTCAATAAAAAATATAAAATCAATAAGTTAGAAATTGTTGATAATATTTTACCCATGGAATACATGAAAACTGTGTTACCAGCCTTAAGCAAAGAGCAAAAATTTAATATATTTTATGAAACTAAATCTAATCTAAAAAAAGAACATATCGCACAACTAGCTGAGGCTGGAGTTAAATGGATACAGCCGGGTTTTGAAAGCTTGAACGACGAATTTTTAAAGTTAGTCGCGAAAGGTGCAACAGCTATTCAAAATATATCGGCACTTAAATGGAGTTTAAATTTTGGGGTTAGGGTGTCATGGAACCTACTCTGTGGAGCACCACAAGAAAAAGCGCATTGGTATGAAGAAATGGCAGAAATATTACCACTTATTATGCATTTACAGGCGCCGTATCATGAACTGGTTAAAATACGTTATCCACGTTTTAGCCCTTATTTTAAAGATCCTGAAAAATATGGTTTAACGCTTGAGCCACTACCGAGTTATCAGTATATATATCCTTTAACCGGTCAAAACCTTGCAAATCTTGTTTATTTTTTTGATGAAGAGTTAGAAAATAAAACCGGAATATTTAATTTTACTGTTGGAAATATCCACCAAGCTGCAGAGCATAAATTACTGCAAGAACAAGTAACGCAATGGACAGAGCAATGGAGTAGTAACTCGATCCCCTTACTTTATATGAGCGACCAAGGGGAGAATATTGTCGTTATTGATACCCGAAAAGTAGCAACAAGTTTCACTCATAAAATATCCGGTTTAGCAGCAGCCATCTATCGGCTTTGTGAAGAGCCAATATCAAGAAGCCGTTTAGCGAGTAAATTAAAAGAGTTAGCACTTCCTTGCGATGAGACCAAGGTGGATAATGCGTTAGAAACACTGATTAACAGTAAATTATTGTTATCGTTAAGTCACTGTTATTTAGCGCTGGCGTTAAAAGGGCAAGCACCAGCATTACCTGATGTGAAAGACTATCCCGCCGGATATTTGAATGTATAAACGTAAATAATGCTATTAACACGCAAGTGAATTGAGTAAAAAAAAGCATTTAATAAATTATGTGAACATAATCTATTAAATGCGATAGTTTTCGAAGAGGCTAACTGAGTAAACTTACTACGCACTCGTTTTTTCTTGAGTGGAAGCTACCCGACAAACATCTTCCATTACTAAAGCAACATAACGATAGGTTTGAAATGCGCTCATTTCAACGACTTTATATGCTTCTTCTGTCAGAGGTAAGTCATTCAAAGTGTCAATAATTTCTTGCTTATGATGAATGTCTACTGTTGCATGTAACATTAAACTACTAAAACCTTTAGCGGGTAAGCCTGATGTTTCAATTAATTTTTCAACATATTCAACGGTAGGGTGATTTACTTCTAAACAAGCTAAATAGCCCATAAACGCAACGGGGTTATGACGAAGCAAATAATACTGAGAACCAATCATTGCCATTATGTTTGATGGCGGTACACGTTTTATCGCATTTTCTCGACAACCACCTAAGCGAACAAAGTCGTCAAGAGAAAGCGTATCGTGACCTTCTTCTTCCGGAATATGTCGTTCCATATAAGAAATTAAAGGCTGAGATAACGGGTCTTCTGGTCTTAATTTTGCGCATCGAATGGTTTCTTGTAACAAAGGAATTGTTGCACTTGAAACACAATAATTAATGTAAGCTTGTTCTCTAACAACCTCGGGATAACAAGCTAACTCAGTAAATTTTTCACTGACAAATGAGGCACGATTTTTTAAAAACTGGATGCTTTTAGTTAATCGTTGATAGTGAGTTAGCGTTAAGTTATTCATCGGCATTAAAAAATGATACCAACCGGGCGGTCTTTACCTATATTGGCATTTTTATGGATAGATTTTAATTGTTCAACTTCTTCTTTTGATAAGCTATCAATTGCATCAATATGCTCATCACTTAAATCTGCTTTATTGACTACACCAGCTTCATGAAGATGATCTGTGTTACTTTTATTATCAGCCATTGCTTTATCCTTAAATTATAAGTTATATGAATTACTTTAAATCAGTCGCTTTTGAAAAAAAGTACAAACAGCATAGTAATTAGTTGGATTTATTGTCAAGTGATAATATTAATTATAACTTGTTGATGTAGTGATTTATATTTAAGCTATGTAACAGTTTGGTTAAACCCTCGTTTATAAAAGAAGAAGAAACAAATGCGCTGCTTAATTACATTATTTTCCGTCGCTATGCTCTGTTTTATGTCGTTGAACAGTTATGCAGATAACGCTCGTTATAGTTTCGAACATATCTCTCATGAGCAAGGGTTATCGCAATTATCAATACAGGCACTATATAACGATAAACAAGGCTTTATTTGGGCAGGTACTACTGATGGGCTTAATCGTTTCGACGGTTATCAATTTAAGGTCTATAAAGGCAATAAAGATAAGCTTGATAGCTTATCTAATAACCATATTTTATCGATAACCCAAGACAGCAATGAAACCTTATGGATTGGCACCCAAACCGGGTTAAATAGCTTTAATAAAAATACAGAGTCATTCACCAGATTTTTACAAGATGAAAAGCAAAGTAATAGTTTGAGTAACAATGTTGTACAGGTATTAACTCCTGACAAGTTAGGTAACTTGTGGGTGGGTACTCAGCAGGGTTTAAATAAATTTAATGGCAAAGACTTTGTTCGGTTTTATCATCAGTCAGCAGGAAAAAGTTCTCTACGTAATAATATTCAGGTAATTATCGAAGATAGCAAGAATAGTTTATGGCTAGGTACTAAAGGTGGACTTAGTTATTTTGATGATAAAGCCAAGTTATTGAAGCCAGTTACATTAGACATAAAAGTGCCAAGTATCACCAGTATTATCGAACGTGATGCTAATACGTTATGGTTGGGTACAGAAAAGGGCCTGTATTTATATCACAAGCAAAAAGGCTTGCTGACTGAACACTCAATATTGATCAATGAACTAGCGGATAGCCATATCAGCTCTTTTGTACAACGCAATAATAACGATTTATGGATAACGACAAAGAATAATGGCGTTTATCTATATACTGTTTCAAGTGAAATTTTTCAGAAAATTCAAGCTAAAAATCAAGGTGAAAGTCGTTTTGTTAATCAAGATTTAAGAACAATGATTACTGATAAATCCGGTGATTTATGGATCGGAACATATGTTAACGGTATTGAAAAAATTGATTTGTCACGGGGACAATTTAATCATAGCGAACCAGACGCGACGAAAGGCGTCGCTGTTATACGTTCATTGGAGTACGGTGATAATAAGTTATTAGTTGCAACGTATGCCTCAGGATTATATGAAATAGATAGAAGCACGGGTCAGTATCAACAATATTTACATGAGCCAACTAACGATAAAAGTATCGGTGCTAATGCCGTCGGTTGGCTCATCGATGATAAAAAAAATGGCATTTGGATCGGCACCCTAGTTGGAGGCTTAAACCTTTTTAACCCAATTACTAAAAACTTTACTCGTTTTCAACATGATCCTGCTGATCCAGCCAGTATTAGTGATGACGGAGTACTGCAATTATTTCAAGAAAATGACCATACTTTATGGCTTGGCACATGGGGCGGTGGGCTCAATAAACTTGATACCCGTACCAAAAAGTTTACTCGTTTTCGCCATGAACCTGATAATAAAAACTCCTTGTCTGGCGATAGTGTCTGGGGGATACATAAAGACAAACAAGGCGTTTTCTGGATAGGGACCCAGTATAATGGGCTGAATAAATTTGACCCAAAAACTAATACTTTCAAACATTATAAATTCAGTGCAAACAATGCTAATAGCCTTAGTGATAACTTTGTCATGGCAATTCATCAAACAAGTGACGGCATGCTTTGGCTTGGCACTGCTGCTGGTTTAAATAAATTTGATCCAACAACCGAAATATTTACCGTTTATAAAGAAGAACATGGCCTTGCTAACGCTCATATTTATGGCATTTTAGAAGATGAACGCGGGCATTTGTGGTTGAGCAGCAATGGCGGATTATCACGCTTTAATCCCATAACAGAGCACTTTATAAATTATGATGTTAGCGATGGCCTTCAATCAAAAGAGTTTGCGACACTTTCTTATTATAAAAGTAAGAGCGGTGAATTCTATTTTGGTGGCGCAAACGGTTATAACCATTTTTATCCCGCCGAGATTAAAGATGACACCCTCCCACCTAATATTGTTTTAACCAACTTTTTAGTGCATAACCAAACCGTTAAAATTGGTGTTATGGAAAACAATTTTAAAACTGAACAGCCATTTATGCTCGACTCAGTGATTAACGAATTATCCGAACTGAACTTAACCCATCTTGAAAAACTGATCACCTTTGAATTTTCAGCGTTGCACTTTTCTGAGCCGATGAATAATCAATACGCTTATATGATGGAAGGTTTTGATGAAGACTGGATTTATACCGATGCCAAAAACCGTCGAGCTACCTATACCAACATTCCTGCGGGCGAATATGTTTTTCGCGTTAAAGGCAGTAATGGCGATAATTATTGGAATGAACAAGGTAAGTCTTTAATCGTTAATGTGTTACCAGCGCCATGGCGTTCTTGGTGGGCTTATTCTTTTTATATTTTGGTCTTTATCAGCTTGATAGGTTTTATTATTTATCGGCAAAATTATCATCGTTTACAAGAGCAAGCACTTAACATTCGTTTAACCCGTGTAGATAAATTAAAAGATGAGTTTTTAGCCAATACCTCTCACGAGTTACGTACGCCATTAAACGGTATTATTGGCTTAGCAGAATCGTTGGTTGACGGGGTCGCAGGCGAGTTGCCGGATAAAGCCAATCATGATTTGTCCATGGTCGTAGCAAGTGGCAGACGTTTGTCGAATTTAGTTAACGATATTTTAGATTTTTCTAAATTAAAAAATCATGGTTTGGAAATTCATACTAGTGCTATTGATATTAACAGTATGATTGATGTGGTTTTTACGCTTTCAAGACCTACGTTGCAAACAAAAAACTTAACCCTAATTAATAATATCTCGAGTGATTTTCCGATGGTGAAAGCCGATGAAGATCGTTTACAACAGATCCTGTTTAATCTTATTGGTAATGCAATTAAGTTTACTAAATCAGGCACCATAACCGTATCAGCCCACGTAGTAGGCAATAATGAAAGTAACGAAGAAGAGTTTGTTTGTATCGATATTGCCGATACTGGCATCGGCATAGCGGTTGAAAATATTACCAGCATCTTTGAATCATTTGAACAAGTCAGCGGTAATGAAGCCCGAAGTGAGAGCGGTACCGGACTCGGTTTAGCGGTAACTAAACAACTTGTTGAACTACACGGTGGCAAAGTAACCGTCAGTTCAAAGCCTAACATCGGCAGTACTTTTAGTTTTACTTTGCCTATTTATTCAATTGATGAAAGCGAAACCAATGATTTTTCGAATGCGCTTTACGGAATAAGTGAGCTCACTAAGCAGCAATTATCTCGGTTACAGACCTTAGATGACACTATTGACTATTTTCCGGTTGAAGATGATGAAAATAACTCCCTTGCAGACGACGGTAAAAATGCAAAAAACCGTGATTTTAGGGTGTTAATTGTCGATGACGATCCTATTAACAGGCAAGTGCTTAATAACTATTTAGTGCCCTTTAATTATACGTTATTCCAAGCCAATGGCGGTGAAGAAGCATTAAATATGATTAATAAAGCGGGCGAAGGATTAGCTGATGGAGAACGTCCGTTTGATTTGATTTTACTCGATATTATGATGCCAAAAGTATCGGGTTATCAAGTGTGTAGAAAACTTCGTGAAAAATATTCAGTCAATGAATTACCGGTGATTTTCTTGACAGCTAAAAATCAAGTACTTGATTTAGTTGAAAGCTTCGCGTCTGGCGGTAACGACTATTTAACTAAACCCATTTCAAAGCATGAATTATTATCTCGAGTAGAAACTCATTTGCAATTATTGGATATCAACCGCAATTTAGAGCAAAAAGTGGCTGAACGTACCGAAGAACTTGAACATGCTATGCAAGCTAAAAGTGAATTTTTAGCAAAAATGAGTCATGAAATTCGTACGCCTATGAATGCAATTATTGGTTTAGGCTATTTAACCCAAAAAACTGATTTAGATAGCAACCAAAAAGATTTAATCGGTAAAACACAAGACGCTTCTCATGCGCTATTGGGCTTGATTAACGATATTCTCGATTTCTCTAAAATTGAAGCAGGTAAAATGTCGATAGAGTCGGTACCAATGAATATGGGCGGGTTAATAAAGAAAACGAATAATATTTGTGCGTTACGTGCTCATGCAAAAAACCTCGAACTTATTGTTAAAGTGCATAGCAATGTACCTAAAAAAATAAAGTCTGATCCTGTACGTCTGCAACAAATTCTCGTTAATTTAGTCAGTAATGCGATTAAATTTACCGACCATGGACATATTCTTATAGAAGTAGGTTTAGCTGAGAAACAATTAGAAAATGTAGCAGATGATCAATTAACTTTAGAGTTTAGTGTCACGGATACCGGTATTGGTTTAGCCGAGTCAACGATGAACAACCTTTTTCAATCATTCACTCAGGCCGATAGCTCAATTACCCGAAAATTTGGTGGTACAGGCTTAGGTTTATCCATTTGTAAGGAGCTTAGCGGCTTAATGGGCGGTGAAGTTTGGGTTGAAAGTAAATTAGGTGAAGGCAGTAAATTCAGTTTTAATATTGTTTGTGAAGAAGTTATTTCACCAATTAATGAGTTAACAAATATCGAAGCGATTAAAGGCTTGAATGTGTTAGTGGTTGACGATAATGAACTCTGCTTAAATGTAATGACCGAGTTGTTACAAGAATTTCATTGCGAAATTACCGCCGTTGAAAGCGCAGAAACCGCACTTAATTTATTAGCGCAAGCGAATAAAAACAATCAACCCTTTGATTTGGTGATAACCGATTGGCGCATGCCAAACATGGACGGGATTTCTTTTGCAAAAACCATCCAAAATGACACGAATCATTACGATGTTCGAGCGGTATTAATGGTAACCGCCTTTGATAAAAATGACGCTATACCACTCGCACATTCTGCTGGGATTGATGGCTTCTTAGAAAAACCCGTTAATTCTACTCTTCTTTTAGAGTCGATGATGGACGTATTAAAAATTGAACCAGATGAAAACTTTTACAGTCTGAAAAGTTTGGGTTCAATGGACTTTTCGTCAGCAGATATACTATTAGTTGAAGATAATGAGCTCAACCAACAAGTTGTATTAGGTTTTTTAGAAGATACCAAAGCAAAAGTTGACGTCGCCAATAATGGCTTGATTGCGTTAGAAAAGTTAGCGAACAAAAATTACGATCTTGTGCTGATGGATATACAAATGCCTGAAATGGATGGTGTAACAGCGACACAAGAGATTAGGAGGCAAGCTAAGTATAATGACTTACCTATTATCGCTATGACCGCGCATGCGATGCCTGACGAGCTTAACAAGTGTTTAGAAGCGGGCATGAATGAATATTTTATTAAACCGATTGACCCTAATGCATTGTTTAGCTTAATGGCAAAATACTTAAGTGAGAAAATAACTGACTTGACGTTAGCAGATAAAGTAGCACAGTCACCCGAACCATTAATTGCTCAACCTGAAAAAAACTTAATTGAACGTATTAATGACTTAGGCTGCTTAGATTGTGATAACGCAGTATTAGCAATGGGGGGGCGCACTCATATTTATGAAAAACTAGTTATCGATTTTTGTAAAAGTACCCAGCAACTTAATCAACAAATTCAGCAAGCTTATCAAGCTAAAGACTTTGAAACCTTGTACCGCATTGCGCACTCTTTAAAATCTAATTCAGCTTACATCGGCGCGGTACAATTAGCTGAGCTATCAACTGAATTAGAGACCGCGATAAAGACGCAACCTGAAACAATTTCTGTACTTGTTGATAAATTAACGACTGAACATAAGCGAATACTTGACTCTCTAGCTGTTCTTGATGAAATAAAAAATGCTAATCTTGATAATGTAGATACTGGCGAAATAGCAAACAAAGAGTTACTTGTGGTCTTACTTAATTCACTGGTTCATTTACTTGAACAAGAAGATGCAGAAGCAGAAGATTTACTTCCTCAGTTGCAGGAATTTACCAACGACAGCGAACATAGTGAAATGGCTGGTAATATTGTTGAGTTAGTTGAAGATATTGAATATGCTAGTGCAATAAAAAGTATCGAACGTTTAAAAAACAGTCTTCTTGCTTAATCTCGCTTAGCCTGAAAACTAAAATAAATAATGTTAGCACCAAAACAATAAATAAAAATTACTGGCCAATAATGAAAACTTTAGACCAAACGATTTTAATTGTTGATGACGACAAGCCTAACCGTAAAATGCTTAAAGAATTGTTGCAAGAGCAAGCAAAAATTATTTTTGCTAAAAACGGTAAACAGGCGAAAGAGCTTGCCCGCAAACATCTGCCGGACCTTATCTTGCTGGATGTTATCATGCCTGATCTTTCGGGTTTTGATGTAATCGAGACGTTGAAAAACGATGCTGACACCATGAATATATCAGTAATTTTTATTACTGGACTTGCCAATAATGATGACGAAGCTCGAGGTTTTGATCTCGGTGGCTGTGATTATATTTATAAACCGTTTAAATCTAATATTGTTATAGCTCGAGTCATGATGCATTTAGAGCTTATTCGTCAACGAAAAATGTTAGATGAAATTGCTCATATTGATGCATTAACTGGAGTCAATAACCGTCGTAAAATGGACGTCGTTTTAGCCGAAGAAGTCGCTGTAAATCAGCAGGAAAATACCACCTTGGTGGTAGCCATCATTGATATAGATTTCTTCAAGCAATTTAACGACAACTATGGCCATGGTGCTGGAGATGTTGCCTTAAGGCAGGTCGGCCAGGCATTGTGCGAAATTTGTCAGCGTCCTCGAGATTTTGTTGCTCGTTATGGCGGTGAAGAGTTTGTGGTTATATTGCCTGACTGTGACCAAGCTAGCTCAGAAAATATTTTGAGTAATCTTGCCCAAGCGATTGAAGATAAAATGATTAAACATGAGTTCTCCAATATCTCAAATTTTCTCACCATTAGTATGGGGGCTGTTGTCGTTCAATCAGCAATGCCAGCGACAGTAGAAAAGATAATGCAACAAGCTGACTGTTTACTTTATCAGGCGAAAAACAAAGGCCGTGATCAATGGTGTATCGCTGAGTTAACCTAGAAACCTTTCCTGAACATTACTTTTAATCTAATCTTTTACTAAGCTTAAGCCAATGCAATTAAACAGGATTGACCATTGTCTAATTCAAGTAGCAGTACCTCTACTCATAAAGAAACCTCAGAAAATCAGCAGTACATTCGTGAGCTTGAGCAAGAGCTAGAAGAAAGAAAACGCGCTGAAAAGTTACAACATGCCTTGTTTAAAATAGCTTCAATAGGTTACGACAATAATGATTTAAGTGCATTCTATGAAGAAGTTCATAAAATTATTTATGACTTAATATACGCAAAAAATTTCTTTATTGCCCTGTATGATGAAGAAAATCAGAGTATTACCATTCCCTATATAATTGATGAGCAAGATCAAAATATCCTTAAAAATAAAATATTTCCTATTGGCAAAGGGGTCAGTTCGTATGTATTACGGACAAAAAAAGCCCAATTATTAAGTATTGAACAAGTCAATACACTTATTGCCAACGGAGATATTGATCAGGTTCTAGGCTCTGCCGATTTTAAATCATGGATGGGGGCTCCAATGATCTCAGCCAATTTTTTACATGGTTTGATTGTTATACAAAGTTATGATGAAAATATTATTTATACGGATGATGATCTAAAACTCCTTAACTTTGTTGCTAAGCATGTTGCTAATGCGATTGAAACAGTAGTAAATACCATTCAACGGAAAGAGTCTCAATTAAAAATGGCAAAACAACATAGGTTGTTGGAGCAGAAAAATAGCGATTTAAACCATGTAATAGAACAACTAAAAGCCACCCAAAAAGAATTAATACAAAAGGAGAAAATGGCATCTTTAGGTGGACTTGTTGCAGGTATTGCTCATGAAATTAATACGCCACTCGGTATTTGTGTGACAGGGGTGAGCCATTTACAAGAAGAATACCGAATTATTAAAAAGACCGTTGAAAGCAATACGTTAACAGAAGCAAAATTGATGGACTTTTTTGAAGATATGGAAGAAGTGCTCACCATTTTAGCAACTAATACTCAACGGGGCGCTTCATTAGTTAATAGTTTTAAGCAAGTCGCGGTCGATCAATCGTCGAATGAAATACGTAATATAAATTTTCACCAATATATAGATGAAATTATTTTATCATTGAGGCCTACTTTAAAAAGAACGCAAATTGTCATTAATGTTGAGTGCGATGTTGGGCTGGAAGTTTCCGTGAACGCGGGAGCTATTTCACAAATATTCACGAACCTTATTCTCAATTCAGTTAAGCACGGTTTCAATGATTCAGCTAAAGGGTCAATACTTATTGAAGCTTATGAAAAAAATAGTAATATTATTCTTCGTTATCGAGATAACGGTGTTGGCATTGATGATAAAGCTTTAGGGTTTTTATTTGAGCCCTTTTATACCACAAAGCGTGGGGAAGGTGGCAGTGGGCTAGGCACACATTTGGTCTACAATTTAGTTACTAGTTCACTCAAAGGAAAAATAACCGTTAAAAGCCAAGTCGGTAAAGGCTTAGCTTATTTGATTAAGTTTCCTTTGCGATAACTGAAAATGTTAGTTTCTTCTTTTTTCAACTATGGTAACAGGCAGCTCTAATTGTTGTTTGTCTCTTAATAGTTTAAAAGACAAAGTGGTACCCGGTAGAGTTTCCGCGACGATGTCCAATGCATGGGTAAATGAGGTAATAGTAACTTCATTGATTTGATAGACAATATCATTGGCTTTAAGACCCGCTTTATGGGCAGGGCTATGTTCAGCGACACCGCCAATAGTAAAACCTTTTATTGTGTCTTGTAGTGAATGTACCGTAACGCCTAAATAGCCACGTATGACTCGACCATTAGCGATTATCTTACGCATAACTTTATGTGCAAGTGTGTAAGGAACAGCAAAAAATATTCCTTGAATGCTATTATTATTACTCGTATATTTCTTTGAGTTGATCCCGACAAGTTCACCGTTAGTATTAATAAGCGCACCACCAGAGTTTCCATCATTAATCGCAGCGTCCATTTGCAGTAACTCTAGATAATTAATAACACTTAAACCACTTCGACCTGTTGCACTAATTACACCTTGGGTAACGGTTTGCCCTAAATTAAACGGATTGCCTATTGCAAGTACTACATCACCTGCTAAAGACTGTAAATTAGCTCTTTGGGGGATAACGGGTAGATTATTTGTTTCAACTTTCAACACAGCTAAATCGGTCTCATTATCAAAGCCAATTAATTCTGCTGAAAAATTCTGACCATTTTGCAGTAATACTGTAATTAAATCAGCATCTTGTACTACATGGTAATTGGTCAAAAGGTAACCTGCAGAATCCATAATAACCCCTGAGCCTAAGCGAGTTGGTCTTCTAGCTTTAGTACCATATAACTGGCTAGATGTAATTTCTTCCGAATAAATATTCACGACCGAAGGGCTAGCAATACTTACCGCTTTAGCATAAGACAAAGGCTGCGGACGTGCTTGGCTATTTTCAAGTACTTGTAGGGTGTTAGTACGCCACTCGGGTATTAACAGTAGTAATACTACGGCTATCATTACGCCATAACTGGCTGGGCGTACAATGTATTTTAGTAGGTTGAATAATTTCAAAATAAACTTTTATTATAGAATTTTATATGATGAAGAATAGCATAAATAATTGTAGGCAACTTATAGTTTAGCAACATTTTTTAACAATAAAAAAGGCTCCAGAGGAGCCTTTGTTTTATTGGTTATTAGAGTTTAGTTGAATATTAGTTAGTTCTTTATTATCTAATCATTAAAAATAAAGTACTGTTCCCTCTAATCACATTTAAAGCAAAAACACCCTTGTTTTCATTGAGGTAACTTCGTAGTTCACCAATGCTTTTAGTGCTGGTGCGATTGATACCACTGATCACATCTCCTGCTTTTAAACCTACTAAAGCGGCTGGACTGTCTTCTTCTACTGATTTTATATCAATACCTCGACTATTGGCATTGTTTTCAAGTTCTGCGCCATCAAGCATTCGATGAATACTTGCCGCTTCTACTTGTGCCGTTTCAGCTTTTTTCAATGTCACGTCATAGTGAATTAAAGAGCCGTCTTTTTTGATTACCGAGAGTTCTACATTTTTACCAGCGCCAATCGAACCTATTTTCCCACGAATTTGAGCAAAGGTTTTTACCGGTTTTCCATTTACTTTTACGATAACATCTCCGGCTTCAATGCCTGCGTCATCAGCTGCTGAATTAGGTTCAACTTGCTCTATAAAGCCACCTTGACTTGACTCTAATTCCAAAGCTTTCGCTATTTCACCGTTTACACTACGACCATATATGCCAAGTTTTCCACGACGGACTTCGCCAAATTCAATGATTTGTTTAACTAAGTTGTCGACCATATTACTAGGAATTGCAAAACCAATCCCGACATTACCGCCATTAGGGCCTAATATCGCAGTATTAATGCCGACGAGCTCGCCGCGTAAATTAATTAACGCACCACCGGAGTTACCGCTGTTAATCGCGGCATCCGTTTGAATAAAGTCTTCATAATTTTGGCTGTTTAATCCACTACGACCTAAAGCACTGATGATGCCTGAGGTAACTGTTTGCCCTAAACCAAAAGGGCTACCAATCGCGACGGCAAAATCACCCACTCGTATGCTGTCAGAGTCAGCCAGTTTTACTTCTATCAAGTTTTTTGCATCGATTTGTAATAACGCTATATCACTATTTTCATCAGCACCAATTTTCTTAGCTTTAATCTGGCGACCATCTTTAAGCGTAATCAGAATTTCATCTGCTTCGTTTATTACATGGTTATTAGTAACAATGTAACCTTTATCAGCGTTGATAATAACACCTGAGCCTAAACCGCGAAATTCTCTTTTTTTCGCCTGGCCTTGATTTGGATTACCAAAGAAAAATTTAAAGGCCTCAGGAATTCTTTGCTGTTCAACATGCGTTCCTGTTACCGAAATTAACACAACGCCAGGAGTAACATTAGCTAACATTGGTGCTAAACTTGGCAGTTGTTGGCCGCCAACTGAAAAAGGTAAGTTCGCTTGGGCGGGCAAACTTGCAAAAGCAACGGAGCCGGAAAGTAAGATACTTGTAGCTAACACAGACAGTTTTTTCATAAATGAGATAACCTCTTTCTAAACATAATGATTAATGTAAATTTCGTACCTAATTAAAGACCTACACTTTATGCGTTAGTTCCTTAAATCCTACTCTACACTTGTAACACTTTGTTTCTTGTCAGCAAACAACCCGCTTGCTTCATTTGAATAATCAAGAGGAGGTTCGGTGATTGCAACCTCGTCTATTCTTTCGCTGCGGTTATGACGCAAGGCAACGGTTTGGGCAAGTTGCTCTTGTGTTTCTTTTGAAAAGAACGGCATGCCGTCAACTTCTAACGGCGTTGCTTGATGTAATAATAGTGTGCTTTTTTCCATTTGTTTCATGGCGTTTTGGCAAGTGCTATTCATCTGCTCTAGGAGTTTTTTTGAATCGTCTAAATGTTCGGCAACGTCGAGTTTATATTGCGCTAAATTTGCTTCACTATGACTGACTTGTTCACTTAGTTTTTGATTGTCTTGTATTGATGCGGATAAAAAACGGCTCGCGAAAAAGCCAATTGCTGCACCAACTAATAAAAGAATAATTGCTAAAACTACATCCATAATATGAAAACCCCGTTGTATTCGATAAATTAATGAAAATATAGAAACCTATTTCAATAGGTCTTGATATAATAGCGCTTCTATTCACGCTTACCTAATGAATATGAATACGAATTTGTAATTTTCAAGTAAATATTACTTTCGTCGCTAAATGGTATTGTAAAACAAAATATAAGTGACCGTAAAATGATCAAGCTTTCACCTTTAGATAAGTATAACCAAGATTTGACTCGTGATGACTTCTTACATGACGAAGCACAAGAAAATGCCGTAAAAAATCTACAACGTCTTTATGAAGATCTGCAAAATAAACCATTGCCTGTTTCAGGTTTTAAAAAAGTACTTAATCGCTGGCAACGAATTATTGCAAAAAAGGAAAATAAGAACATAAAAGGCCTTTATTTTTGGGGGGGAGTAGGACGGGGGAAAACTTACCTTGTTGATACGTTTTATGATTGTTTACCTATTAAAAATAAATCTCGAGTGCACTTTCATCGTTTTATGCATCGAGTGCATCAAGA
>MAAB01032314.1_pt1 | contig 68092 bp, 59 predicted proteins | sample 1115991 | NCBI WGS metagenome assembly MAAB01 (sample SAMN04961124, study PRJNA320927) | seawater metagenome | isolation source: sample BD02T18 sea water enriched with oil for 18 days | place: USA:Gulf of Mexico | collected 2013-07-27
GTAAGCGTCCGGCCAACAGCATCTAACCAAGTGTTATTCAATGTTGCATGATTTGGATTTTCAATTGGAGAATCCTTATGAATACAGTAACACTAACAGAAAATCAAAAAATGTGGCTTAAGCATTTAGATGCAATCGAGAAATTCGACGGTACGCTTAAGCAGTATGCAGCAGCCCACAACTTAGTTTTCCAGGACATATATAGCTGGAAAAGTCAGCTACGCCAAAAGGGAGTGATTGCCCCCGCGCCTCAGCCACCGAGAAAAAGTAAACCCTCTTTTGCAAAAGTACAACAACTACAATCACATGGCAGTTCGAACTTTCAATTTCGTTTAGGAAACATGTCAATCACATCCGATGCATTCCCCGATCCAAACTGGTTAGCAACATTTGTTAAAGGTGTTAGGCTTAGCCAATGATGCGCCCAAGCAAAGATCTACCTTGCGTATATCTATGTACTCATCCGGTTGATTTTCGCAAAGCCATTGGCGGCCTTTCCGTGTTGGTAGAAGATGAACTCGCGCTTAATCCGTTCGATCCCACGTTATTTGTGTTTGTTAATCGGCGCAAGGATAAGATCAAAATCCTTTATTGGGAAAAGAACGGATTTTGTCTATGGTATAAACGCCTAGAAAAACAAACGTTCAAATGGCCTCGTGAATTTGATACGGATACATTGACGTTAACCGGGGAGCAACTTAATTGGTTGTTGGATGGTTTTGATCTTTGGCGTAATAAACCCCATGATTCATTAGATTATCAATCCGTTGGTTAGAAAAACGGGTATAATCCACCCTATGAAAAAACACCCTGACATACTGCCAAATGACGTTGAAGCGCTCAAGAAGATGATTCTTGGACAACAGCAACAGATTGATGGACAGCAACGAAAAATCCTCACCTTAGAGGAAGCGTTACGCTTAGAACGGTTTAATCGTTTTGGTGCTAGTAGCGAGAAAGCGCCTGGTCAGGGTGAATTATTTAATGAAGCAGAAGATTGTATCGATGATACTGAAGATGAATCCACTAATAGCGATTCAACGACAGAGCAATCATCAGCTCCTGCTGAAAAAGTAAAACCTAAGCGCAAGCCTTTGCCCAGTAATCTACCTCGTGTTCGAAAGGTGTACGAGCTTCCTGAATCTGAATTGCAGTGTCCTTGTGGTTGTACGCTAACAGAAATCGGTGAAGAAATTAGCGAACAATTGGATGTTATCCCCGCTAGATTCCAAGTGATTCAACATGCTCGAAAAAAGTATGCTTGTAAGTCGTGTGAAGATACGATCAAAACAGCCGCAAAGCCTACTAAAATACTGCCTAAGAGTAATGCCTCTGCGGGAACACTTGCGTATGTGATTACTGCGAAATATCAGGATGGACTCCCACTTCATCGTTTAAGTAATATCTTTAAACGCTTTGATGTCGATTTATCACGTCAAACCTTGTCAGATTGGACGCTAAAGACAGCAGCGCAATGTGAACCCATCATCGAGGCATTGCAAAAACAATTGAATGCGGGGCCTGTAGTGCATTGTGACGAGACAACGGTTCAAGTGTTAAAAGAACCGGATAAAGCGGCGCAAAGCAAATCCTATACGTGGGTTCAAAAAGGCGGGCCACCCGGAAAACCAGTGGTAAGATTTAGTTATGACCGAGGACGCTCTGGTCAGGTACCGTTGCGCCTACTCAAAGGGTATCAGGGCGCTCTCATGACCGATGGTTATACGGGTTATAATGCTATTGCTGAGCAGGATGGCATTGCACATCTATGTTGCATGGCTCACCTACGAAGAAAGTTTGTTGATGCTCAAAAGATTGCTCAGCAAAAAGGAAAAACTCAGCGCACAAGCAAAGCGGACGTTGCCGTCAATTATATCGCCAAGCTATATGCCGTAGAGAAAGCACATAAAGATAGCGATAGCGCAATTCGACAAGTAGCGCGACAGGAAAAAAGCGCATTAATATTAAAAGAATTCAGAAAGTGGATAGATAAAACAAAATCCAAAGTATTACCCAAAAGCAAGTTGGGAGAAGCGTTATCTTATGCTGACAAATATTGGGACAAAGCAACACGATATGTTGAAAATGGTGCGTGGCCGATCGACAACAATCCAGCAGAGAATGCTATTCGACCGTTTGTGATTGGGAGGAAAAACTGGCTTTTTAGTAACACTGTTAACGGTGCCAACGCCAGTGCTACTCTGTACAGTTTAATCGAGACAGCCAAATTGAATATGCATGAACCTTATAACTATTTAAGATGGTTATTCAATGAGCTACCTAAGGTAATTGATGGGGATGTTGAACGCTTAATGCCTTGGAATATTGCACCGTCCGTTATCAAACCGAATTAAGTCGGAGGGGGGGTGGCCGGACGCTTACACTGAATGGCTCAGGGCATGAAGCGGCCAAGTTTTGAGTCGATGAAAACAAGAAGCCTTCGCCAGGGTTAAACACGTTAAAGCGGTCACTCAGGTTTAAACGCCCGGCACAGCTGTTTGTTAAGTTGAAGCTTTAACATTTTCAAGTTCACAACGTAGTTTAAAGAAATATACTACCATTTCATGATCGTTTGAAAGGTCTAGTGATTTGAGTTTTCTTTTACCCACTCTTGAATCCAGCATAGCGAGAGATTTTATGAGTGGCACATCTGACCCTAAACAAGAATCAATTGACGCCGAGCAATAGTCTTTTAGGTGGTTATAGTAACCCCACTGACTATAAACACCTTCTTCATCTAATTCAGTTATTCCTTTAGTTTGTGCATCTCCGATATTTTCGGCTCCAGCTTCAAGTTGCGCCACCGTCTTTTCGTGCTCTTTGGTGTAATAACTCAAAGTGCACATATTCCAAACTTCTTTTCCATCGACAGTAATATAACCCCGACCATCATTATCATGCGTCCCGTTATAACTAGCGGCTCGAAGTTCAACCTTCCCCTTAACTTTATCTGAAAAGAACGCTTCAACATTTTTCTTTAACTTTGACCATCTCATGATTTCGGGGTACTCGATAACGCCCGCAGCTGCGGACGGCTTGTAGTGACGGAGGAATGAAAAGGACTTCCGGTAGACTGCGCTTGTTACATGAAATCATATTTTCAACTCTGAACCATCTGGGTTGAGAGCAAGGATAGAATGCTTACCTGTAAAAACAATATTCACCTGACCACCATAAACGTCATCGATAGCAAGGTGAGTTGAACCTTCAAGGTCCAGCACTTCGGCGTCACCTATAGCTCGATTAACTCGATCGAGGCCTACAAAATTAGATTTTGTGACTTCAGTAACATCTTCGATCTTTATAAATAAATAGGGCCAGTCGTCAACATACGATGTGCCTACCTTTACTTCATCAGGCAGCCAAACTGAATCCCATTGAAACGCTAAGGTTACCGATTGATCAAATGCCACATGATGAAATACCCCAACCCAGAATGAGTTATGCAATGTATATTTCTTCATGAATGACTCAAAATCATGCTTTGATTTCTTATCCCATGGTAAGTCATTTTCAATTAGCTTTTTGTATAGCCAATCTGGATAAAATTGATCATCGTCCAATGGTGATTACTCTCCTAAGCATGTAACACTTTGCGGACATGATAGCACGTTGTTTTGCACCGTTCATTGTGACGCAACTTGTTATTGCTTGGCTACTCCTCAAGCTTCCATTCGGAGTAACCATGCCTTTCCAATTTATTTCTTATTCTAATAACTTCTTCTGGGTGAGGTGACATTTCGTTCTGCGAATTAGCTATGTCATTTATAACAACAGAATACTCCTTACCCGTAAAACAGGAAATCACCTCTGCAAGGTTTCTATCTGAAAAGTCTTCATATAGTAGCGCTACAAGTGGATAGTAGTCAGCATCGGAAATCCCATTCTGATAGGCTTCCCTCAACATGCGATAACTGCTCTCTAAATGTGTGCCTATTACCATATTTCCGTACCTATAGCGTCTCCCTCAAACGAGCGAAATGTGAGGGGCGCATTTTTGGCCGTAATAATTTACTTCGTCTTGAAGCGTCATGCTAACCACCCAATACAAAGCTCTTCACCTAGCATTCCATATTCTAACTTACGACAGCATGATATCAATATCTGGCTGAATAGTAACTGAACGATTTGACGGGTGGTAGAGGGTGCTGAGCTTGGCTGGTTTAGGGCGTAACGGGACTCTGCAACCACAAACCAGTTTTCATCAAATCTATCGATTCGGTGCCTCAAACATTGTCTTGAGCCATCGTATATCCTCAGGACCCAAGCAGGCTTTTTGGTGAAGGTTTGGATTGTCGTATGCTTCTTTGTAGACATGGCATATTACCTTTTCAGTTAATTCCCGCCACCTTTCATGCTCAATTTCGGGAATACTACCATCAGCTAAGTTAGGATCAAGTAGCGGATCATGCTCAGATTCAGTAGTCCTCAGCGCGAATTCTAGTTCCTGTAAGACCGGGTTTATTACGCGAAGAGTACTTGAGTGCTCAAAGTCACTTGTTACTCGATCTTGAGCCTCCTTAATTTCTTTTTCTAGCTTAAGCTTGCTCATTTTCTCACCGACAGGGCGTAATCCATATTTGTTTGCTAACCCAGCAACGCCAGGAAGTAACGCTTTTGCCGCGATACCTGCTCCAATCAATGGATTGAATATTGCCGCAACACCACCAACCAATAGCATTCCGTATGTGAGCTTCTTGTCTAAAGAATCTATATCATTTGCCAAAGCCTCGAGAGAGCTCAGTTTGATTTCACTAGAATCTTGAGTGATCTCTTTGGCACTCTCAGGCACATACTCCTTTAGCTCATTTTCCGAATGTTCATTCGGGAAGTGGAAGACCCGTCTTTTGGGAAGATTATTTACATCTGGAACTGATACAGGCAAACACCGCATTGTGTGCAATGCGAAGTTATAATCTGAAATATTGTATGGAATGACGAAGTAGTGCTTTTCATCATATTCTACGCCTTGATAGTCATCTGATTGCTCCATGGAGACAAATATCGGTAGACCATTAATCTTCTCCTTCACAACGGAGAAACCAGACGATAGCTCCTCCGCTACTGTATCCCGCTCACGATGGCAAGTCTAATGCCGCTATTTTTAAGCGTTTTAATCTCTTTTATCATCCCTGTAAATAGTTTGACATCAACAATAGAATCACGAAACCTTTTCTTCATTGCGTATCCATAAAAAGGAATCTTCCAGCGCGATAATCGTAAGTATTCCAATATATATTTCGGAGGATGCTCTCTTAGTTGTTCACCTTCAGTTTTGGATATGTTCGACGTACAGGAAAAACATAAATAAATATTATGGAGGCAGAACGGCCTTTGTTCCAATTGAACGTCCAGGAAAGGACAGAGTTCTATATTTTCTGATATATCTTACCAGGCACCCTCTTGGAATTAATGTTTTTAAGGAAGATTCTGAGAAAATGTTGCTTGTACAGCGAATCACTCAGCAAGAAACCAAACTTAGAAAGCAGCAAGAATCAGCCCCCATATTAGACTTATTTTCGGATGAAGGAGTAGAAGTCAACATAAAACCAGAAGACAATAGATGTGCAGAAAAATCATATTTGCTAAAGACGATAACTGACAAGCCGTGTTTAATTGACTATGAAAAATGGTCTCGTTTCTTAGAGGATACTGACCTGTATCCTACTGTTTTTCAACTTGCAATGAAAGAATTAGTGAAGGAAAAAAAGATGGTTAATGTCGATGCGGATGTCACAAAAAGACGAACCAAAATAATCAAACCTCATTGGCCTAATAAAAGTGAGCATTGGAAGAAATGCCTTTGATTAACCTGAATTATCTGTGATTTTAGTTTGCATTCAATTTAAATGCGTAGAAACCAAGGGCAGAGTTAATAACATGATAGTCTCTCAACATACTGCTCAACTAAGGGGTAGATGCAATGAACTTAAGGTGGTTATGGAGTGCTAGATTTCAATCATTTGGAGAAACTGATACAAAAAAATCATTCTCAAAAAAATTATGGATTCAGACAGTGCGGAGGTCATTTTTCTCTATTTAACACTGCTTCATACAATGTCGATTTTCACTTTCTACTTATTGGCCTGATGATATTTAACAAAAAACCCTTCGAAACTTGGTCTCAAACGCGGCGCAACCTTATTATACAGCCCTTAGAGGAAACTCACGAATTAGCGTTGAGCCGTGCTAGAGGGGTTTAGAGCGAATAGAAAATAGAAACATTGTTTGAGATGAGTAATTGATGAAGGGCGCAAGCATTCTAAAAAATAACCCAGAGAAAATACTATCAGAGAAAAAGGTCTCCTCAGAGATGGTGCGGATTTTTTTACAGCTGTCAGATGACTTGGGTGTTGCGCGTGGCCAACTTCTTGCGAATGCGGACATAGACCCGATCTGGTTAGAAAACCCGAAAGCCTATATTCCTGTGGAGGCGCTCTACAGCCTAACAAAGCAACTAGCCCAATTAACGGGCAACGAGGACATTGGTTTATGGGCCGGTCGTGCTGCTTTTCTGAATCAAACCAATGTACTCAAGTATCTCTCCGCTATATGCAGTCATTTTCGCCAGAGGCTTAACATGATGCCCAGTACGCTTGAGACCATGGGCGATATTGGTGAAACCGTTGTTGTGAAAGAGCAGGGTATGCTGCGTACGGAGTGGCGCCCTTTAGCATCGTTGGACGTCAGTGGGCGATATGTCATTGATATGATGTTGAGTTTGAGTCAGTGCCTGCTTAACTCCGTTTGCTATAGCCCTGTGTCGGTACCCAAGGTGTATTTCAGCTATCTCGAGCCTGACGATACAACGGCCCATCAACAGATTTTTGGTGAACAATTGGAATTTGACCTATCGTTTAGCGGTATATTCTATCCTGTGGCTGCGTTAGAGTGCCCGATTATCAAAGTGTGGGGTGAGAAGCCCCTTTTAACGAAAGATAACCTGCTCAGCGTCATCGAAAAGGGCGGGAGTGATGGCTTTATGCGACGACTGAGACGTTGCATTGTACGGGCACTGCCATCAGGTAAGATGACCATAGACACTATCGCCAAAGAGCTAGCGATATCACGCAGAACGCTACAGCACCGATTATCAGAACGCGATGAATTGTTTGCCAATGTCGTGCAGAAATTACGTTCAGCAATGGCTGTGCGCTTATTGGTGGATAAAAAAATTCCTATTACCGAAATTGCCTTCTTGCTGGGGTATGCCGATACATCCTCTTTTTCGACGGCGTTTAAGGGCTGGCATGGTTGTTCACCACGAGATTTTATCGAAAAAAAATGAGGTGCGAAAAAGCCTAAAGCAATATAGTCGCGTCATATTATCGGTCAGGCCTATTCTGGCACCAAATGAAAAGCGTATGACACCAATTCTAAAGTAAACCCACCTATCGCTTAATATTATCTAGGTTGATCTCACGTGAAAGATAATCAACAGAGGCTAAAGATGAATACCGATACTGAGACATTAGTGGCGTTCCGACAAGAGGTCGTTTCCTGGTTAGCAGATAATATCCCCGAAGGTCCCGGTTTCCTATTACCGCTAACATTTATGGAAGTAGGCACTGAGGAACAATTAGAGTTTTTAATTGCCTGGCAGCGTAGCGTTTACAATGCCGGTTATTTGGGTATGACTTGGCCAGAAGAGTATGGTGGCCGTGGTATGACCTAGGCGTATCAAGATATCGTTGATGAAGAGTTGATGAATCATAAAGCGCCAATCATTTTTAATACGATTGGTTTAGGGTGGGCTGGACCGCTCATTTTAAAAATGGGTACTGAGGCCGAAAATCAGAAGTATATTAAAGGTATTCTTACTGCCGATGATATTTGGTGCCAAGGATTCTCCGAACCTGACAACGGCTCAGATCTTGGTAACGCACAGACCCGCGCTGTACGCGAAGGTGATGAGTATGTGCTTAATGGCAGTAAAATTTGGACCACTCATGGTACCTATGCTAAATATATGATTCTGTTGGCCCGTACCAATCCTGAAGCCAAAAATAAATACGCTGGGCTGTCATTTTTTCTCTCTCCTATGCATGCTCCCGGTATTACCACATCGCCTATCAGAAAAATTACCGGCGAATACGGATTTACCCAAACCTTCTTTGATGAAGCGCGTATCCCGGCAGAGTGTTTAATGGGGCAAGAAGGTCAAGGCTGGATGATTGCCATGCAGACGTTGCAGTTTGAGCGCAGTGTGGATGGTGGACAGGCGACTAAATATAATTTCAAGTCTATTACCAGCGCGGACCTTATTGAAACCTGTCGCACGATTCAACGCGATGGGAAACCGTTGTTAGAGGACCCCGTCGTTCAAGATCAACTTGTGCAGTTTATTATGGAGGAGAGAAACTTTTTATTGAATTTAAAACGCAGCGAACTTAACGCTCTTTGTACGGACTATCCCATGTCACTGATGCTGTCGGGCAAGCTAGAGGCCACTGAACTTTTTCGGCGCATGCGACAATATGCGGTCAGTTTACAGGGCGCTAAAGGCGGTCTCTATATTCATGATGATGAGGCGTTGAACGGCGGTATTTGGCAGCACGCCTACTTCAATATCTTCTCGGCGACCATTGGTGGTGGCACTAGCCAGGTTCAAAATAATATCATTGCAGAGCATGCGCTTCAGCGAAGAGCAAAAGATGATTTTGGAAAGCGCACGCAACTTTTGCAAGGATACATCGCCCATCGAACAGGTTAGAGAACTACTGGAATCCTCACAGGGCTATGAAGATGGTGTCTGGAAACAGCTAGTCGGGCTGGGCTGGACAGGTATTGCGATACCCGAGCGTTTTGGCGGATCAGAACTGGGCATAGAAGCAGTGGTTCCTATCGTAGAAAGTATGGGGCGCAGTTTATCGGCAACGCCCTTTATTTCCTGCACATTAGCAGCACAAGTATTATTACGCGCGGCCAGTCCAGAGCAACAACAGCGCTGGTTACCGAAAATAGTAGAAGGGCAGGTTGCTACGCTTGCGCTACTGGATAACGAAGACTGGGGTGCCAACAGCACCAGTCACCAACTTTCCGATGCGTTGGTATTAACGGGCGAAAAATGGTTTGTGGACGATGCGGTGACTGCAGAGCTGTTTATTATCTTGACCCAATATCAGGGCAGCCCTCGTTTTGTGGTGGTGGAACGTAATCAATTGGCGGATACGGCGATACAAGCCCATGCACTGATTGATGAAACCAAGCGCTCCGCGAAAGTCGATTTTACCGGTGTCTCTGTTACGGCTGATGCTATGTTATCTGCGAAAAATACCGATAAGATACTCGGTGAGTGTAAATTGATGGGCGCTCTTCTGGTTGCCGCAGAAGCGGTTGGTACAACGGCTTCCTGCTTAAACCTTATTATTGAGTACCTAAATACACGCAAGCAGTTTGGTAAGTTGATTGGTTCATATCAAGCGTTAAAACATCCTAGTGTTGAAATTCTAAATAAAATGGAAGGGGCTCGTTCCCAGATATATCACGCGGCAACGCTGTTTGAAGATAGTCAGGGTGTGATTGATCGTGATGTTGAAGTCGCCTGCCGTATGGCTAAAGCTTCGGCCAACGATACACTGTTGTATGCGGGGGATCGTGCGGTGCAATTTCATGGTGGTATGGGTTTCACCTATGAATGTAATGCACAGTTGTATATCCGACGTGCGCAGTGGAGTCAGCAGCAATTTGGTGATTCAGCACATCACCGTAAACGATTAGCGCCGCTGTTGTTGGGTTAACGCAGGGCCCTTATAGTTATCTGAGTGGTCCATCCATAATGCCCGCTTTAAGCGGGCATTATGGATGGACCAACACTTAACGATTAAAGGATTAAAACCTATACTCACGAGACGCTAGGTCGCGCATAATTTCTTCCGAACCACCGCCGATGGCGTTAACGCGCACTTCTCGATAGATTCGCTCAACCCTATTATCGCGTAAGTAACTCGCACCACCCAGAATCTGGCTGGCCTCGCGAGCACAGAATTCCATGGTCTGGCTGCACTGAACTTTAAGCATGGCGATGTCACCAGCGCTAGGTTTGCCTGCGGCAATTTCTTGAGAGCAATGATTAACATAGGCTTGGCAGGCGTTAATGCGTTGCTTCATATCGGCAATCTTATGGCGAACCACCTGATGGTCAGCTAGACGTTTGCCGAAGGTCTTGCGCTCTTGCGCCCAGTTAACCGCTTCTTCCAGGCACACTCGGGAACTGGCTTCCATATTCACGCACAACATCATGCGTTCGGCGTTGAAGTTGTTCATGATGACTTTGAAGCCCCGGTTCTCTTCACCGATAAGGTTGGCTACGGGCACTTTCACGTTGTCGAAGTAAATGGTCGCGGTATCGGAACACCACCAGCCTTGCTTGCGCTCAAGTTTGGTTCGCGATACACCCTCAAGATCCATCGGGATCAACAACATAGAGACGCCTTTGGCCCCCTTACCGCCAGTACGTACTGCAGTGGTTGTCCAGTTGGCATTCATGCCGCCGCTAATAAAGGTTTTTGAGCCGTTGACAATGTAGTTGTCGCCTTCACGCTTGGCGGTGGTTTGCAGGTTGGCAACATCAGAGCCGCCACTGGGCTCAGTAATGCCAAGGGATATACGCTTGCTACCGTCGAGTACCCCTGGTACCACCAGTCGCTTGATTTCGTCGCTGGCGAAACTTGCCACCGGCGGCAGACCGATATTGTGCACCATAAGGGTAGGGATAATACCGCCCACACCTGGGCGCGCTAACTCTTCGACGAGAATGTTGTGGTACCAGATATCGATGTCTTCACTGATGCCGCCGTATACTTCTGGGTAACCTAGTCCCAGCATTCCCACTTTTGCGGCCTTGGGCCATAGCTCATCTGGAATTTTTCCGGCTTCGTCCCAGTCGGCAGCAAAGGGCATTATTTCGCGGTCAAAAAAACGGCGTAGCTGATTGCGCCACTCCTCGTGATCAGCGGTGAGGTAGGGGTTACTTAGGCGGGCGCTATCAAAGTCGAGTGACATATTTGATTCTCCTTGGTTTCAGACAAACTGTTGTTGTGTAAATGGTTGAATTTTAATTTTTCTTAATCCCATTTAGGTTCACGTTTTTCCAAGAACGCGGCAATACCTTCTTTGGCATCTGGGCTCTGTAGACAGACGCTCAATTGCTCTCGCAAAAACGGTAGGGCGCTGTCAAAATCCATCCCATCCTGCTGTACATAAGACGCTAGACCCAATGCAATTGAGCCGGGGGCCAAGCTGGCCAGCTCCTTCGCTAGGCTGGCTACATGGCCCTGTAAAGATTCCGCCGCGACTGATTCATTAATTAACCCCCATTTTTCAGCTTGATCTGTTGAGATTGAATTGCCACGCATGACAAAATCCAGTGCTGCGCGTTGAGGCATAATGCGGAACAATCCGCCCATAACCATAAAGGGCCAGAGGCCGCGTTTGATTTCTGGAGCGGAGAACTTTACGCCTTCGGCTGCAATCGCGTGGGTGACATTGCATAGGAACAACAGAGCGCCGGCAAACAGATTGCCTTGTATGCAAGCAATGGACGGTTTATTGAGGTGCCGAAATCGCATCGCTATGTCATCTGTACTGCCTCTCACTGGCACCGTTGAGTTCGTCTCAACAACCTTGCCACTCATTGCGGCTAAATCGCCACCGGCACAAAAGACATCGCCGTTTGCGGCTAACACAACAACGCGGATATCTCTTTGCTGTTTTGCGTAATCCAACGCATAGATGATTTCAGCCGCCATGGTCGGGCTTATAGCATTTTTTCGCTTAGGCCGATTAAGCCGAATGGTCAGGATGTGATTAACGATTTCAATTTCAATTGCGTCGAAAACTAGGCGTTCAAGGGATAAATTTTCTTCAGTCATTTTTTAACCTTCTTTTATTATCTGTTATTAAGCTAGGTTCAAATGTTTAGTCAGCACAGCAGGGACATCAATGGTTTTTGCACGCAGGTATTCACCCATGGATTTTGCCTGTGCGTCCATACGTACCGATGAAGCAACACCTTCGCCCAAAATGCCTTTGATAAAGAAGTTCAGGGAATGGATATTGGCTAGGTCATAGCGAACTACTTCTAAATCTGCAGTTTCTGGCATCAGTATTTTCAGTTGCTCAATGGTTAAAAAATCGTGCAAGAAGCAGTATGCGTCTTCACTAGTAGCCCACACGCCAACGTTAGCACAACCTCCTTTATCCCCAGACCGGGTGCCAAATAGACGCCCAAAAGGAATGCTTACCGTTTCGCCCGCTCTAAAGATAAGGGGAGCAGCAGGTACTGCGGTAGGCTCAACGTGATGATGAACGGGCTCTAAATTGAGCTGGCTGGTTGGAGCCACCACAATCACTTTATCGTCAACATAAACACGCTCAGTGATATACTTGCTGTCAACTAATGTCGGCCAGTAGGAGAGGAAGCTTGCGCCATTACCGATGGGGTTCATCGGCCCTAAGCCTGGAATATTGGCTAGAAAAATTTCGACCATCTTTGCACTAAACAATCGACCCACCAGATCTTTATCGTGAGACTTGGCAATGATTCTTAAGCGGGCGAAAGCTTCTTCATTAGTTTGCGGGTTTTCTTTGTCGCTGCGAATTAATTCAACCGATATATCGTCAAATTGCTCTTTGCCGCCGATGTTGGTAAAAAATGCGTCGGTTAATCGTTTAGCTTTGGTTTCAATATCTAGGCCGGCAAGCATAAATTCAAAACCATTGCGGTAGCCGCCCAGGGTGTTAATGCACACTTTGTGACTCGGTGGTGGACATGAACCTTTACAACCACTGACATGCACGCGATCGTCCCCGACCTGCTCAATACTCAGGGTATCGAAGTGGCCAATAACGTCGGGATTTTTATACGCTGGATCACCAATTTCGTAGAGGAGTTGCGCTTTAATCGTACCGACAGAGACCAACCCTGTCGTACCGGGGTGTTTGGTCACGGTGAAATTACCGTTGGCTTCAATTTCGGCAATGGGATAGCCAATATTGGTGAAGCTTGGCACTTCCTCGAAAAATGCATAGTTGCCACCGGTAGCCTGCTGGCCGCATTCGATCACATGGCCTGCGGCCAACGCTCCAGCTAGCGCATCGTAATCGCTACGTTGCCAGTTAAATTTCCAAGCAGCTGGGCCAATGACTACCGCTGCATCGGTTACCCGTGGGCAAATCACCACATCGGCACCTTGATCCAACGCCTCTTTGATGCCCCAAGCACCAAGATAGGCATTAGCCGTCAATAAGGTGTTTTTGTTGTCGGCAAGATTTACGCCCGTATCCATATTGGTAAAGGCTTCGTCTTCGGTTTGTAGCGCTTGCATACGCGGCATTAAATCATCACCGTCGATATAGGCCACTTTAACGTCAAGGCCCAGCTCTTTGGCAATTTCTTTGATCGCGTCAGCCATGCCGGAAGGGTTTAACCCGCCCGCGTTACTGACAATTTTAATATTCTTTTCGATACAGGGCTGTAACACTTGCTTAACTTGCTTTAAAAACGTGCCAACGTAGCCGCCCTGACTATCACCTTGACTAGAGCGCTTCATTTTTTGGTTATACAAGATGGCCATAGTTAATTCGGCGAGATAATCACCGGTCAGGACATCAATCGGGCCACCTTCGACCATCTCAATTGCGGCGGATAATTTATCGCCGTAAAAACCACTGCAGTTGGCAATTCTGATGGCATTAGTCATCGATATTATCTCCTTCGATAGTGGCTAGTAGCTGCTTGGATTTAACCTGTTGACCTGCTTCGCAGCTGATGACTGTGACGGTACCATTGATGCCCGCTTTGAGTGGATGCTCCATCTTCATGGCTTCCAGTACCACCAAGGTTTGACCGGCTTCGACGGCATCGCCTTCTTTTACCAGTATGTCAACAATGGCACCATCCATCGATGCTTTGACCTGGCCGCTGCCAGTGCCACCTGCCGCGGTGGCAGGTTGGTGAGTTATGTCGTTAAGAATAAAGTGGCCGGTACCATCATCCAGGTACAGAGTCTTGTCATCGAAGGCAAAGTTCAGGGTGTCTCGTATACCGTTTTCAATGTATACACAGCTATTTCCATCAAGCGAAATAAACTCCAACACCGTGTTTTCTTGCTTAGTGCTCGTTTCCACTACCGTAATTTCAAAGTGATGTTCTTTTTCAGTGAGGGTTACCACATGGGGTTTGCCATCGAACTCAAGCGTGTAAACATAACGTTGGTTTATGGAGCGACTCCAGTGGAATTTCTTATCCTGTCCAGCATCAGTGCTGCGTTGAAAAAACAATAGCGCGGCTTTGGCCAAGGAGGCGTTGGATGGCAGCTTTTGATCCATACTAACGTCGGAACTGAAGTGCTGTTCTATAAACGCGGTGGTGGCTTCTCCATCCTCAAACACGGGGTGGCGTAATATGTTTTGCAAGAATTGTTTGTTGTTATTCATGCCCAGCAGCTGGGTATCTTGCACAGCAGAGGCGAGACGGCGAATGGCTTCGCTACGGTTGTCACCATAGGCGATGACTTTGGCAATCATGGGGTCATAGAAGGGGCTGACGTGCTGCCCAGTTTGAATGCCGTGATCCATGCGGATGCCTGCACGCTCTGGGTAATTCCACAGGCGCACGGTACCCGTTTGCGGCATGAAATTATTGCGTGGGTCTTCGGCGTAAAGACGGACTTCTATAGCGTGACCCGTGAGCGTTACCTGATCCTGAGTCAGAGGCAGGGTTTCACCAGCGGCGACTTTTAATTGCCAAGCGACCAGATCTAGGCCAGTGATTAATTCCGTTACTGGGTGCTCTACTTGCAAGCGGGTGTTCATCTCTAAAAAGTAGAAATTCTTGTCGGCATCCACTAGGAATTCAACGGTACCGGCCCCTCGATAGTGACATGCTTTGGCGGCATTAACGGCGGCTTCACCTATTCGTTGGCGCAACGCGGGGTCAACAAAAGGAGAGGGCGCTTCTTCAACCACCTTTTGATGACGACGTTGAATGGAACAATCGCGCTCACCCAGATAAATCACATTACCGAGCTCGTCGGCGAATACCTGAATTTCAATATGGCGCGGCTCGATCACCGCGCGTTCCAAGATCAACTCTCCACTACCAAAGGCACTCTGGGCTTCGGAGCGCGCAGTGCGAATGGCTTCGGCTAGCTGGCTTTGCTCAAACACCAGGCGCATACCGCGACCACCACCACCAGCTGAAGCCTTCACCATTAACGGAAAGCCAATACCTTCGGCCTTGGATAACAATGTTTCATCGGACTGGTCCGCGCCTTGGTAGCCGGGAATGCAAGGAACATCAGCTTCTATCATGGCTATCTTTGAAAGGCGCTTGCTGCCCATCAAATTGATGGCCTCGCTGCGTGGGCCAATAAAGACAATGCCCGCCGTTTCACAAGCCTCCGAGAAGGCGGCATTTTCCGACAGAAAACCGTAACCAGGGTGAATGGCATCAGCCCCGGTTTTTTTTGCTGCCGCCAGAATTTTATCGGCCACCAAATAGGATTCACCCACGACGGCAGCACCAATACAGACGGCTTGATCGGCTTCTTGTACGTGCAGTGCATCGGCATCAGCTTCACTGTAAACGGCGACCGTACGGTAACCCAGGTCGCGGGCTGTGCGTATGACTCGTACGGTAATTTCGCCACGATTGGCAATTAGTACTTTTGTTATTTTACTCATGATTTGTTTTTCCTAAAGAGGTGCCTAAAAAGCCGTTATAAACGTGCAATACCAAAGGTATTGGTGTTGACAGTACGTTCATCGGCTTCGCGACAAACACTTAAGGCAAACGCCACAATCGAACGTGTGTCGGCGGGATCAATGATGCCATCGTCCCAAACCCGCGCAGTATTGGCCAGCGCATTGGATTTTGCTTCCATGGCTTCAATCGTCTCTTTTTCCATGGCATCAACCGAGGCGCGCATGTGATCGGTGATTTCACCTAAGCGAGCCATCTTTGCTTCGGCCACTTGTCGCAAGACGCTACCAGCCTGAGCCGGTCCCATCACCGATACCACGCTACGTGGCCAGGCGAAAAGAAAACGTGGCGCCATCCCGCGACCTGCCATGGCATAGTTCCCCGCACCATAAGAGCCGCTAACAATGATGGTGACTTTAGGCACTGTGCAGTTAACTACTGCTTGAATAAATTTGGCGCCGTGTTTAATGATACCTGCCTGCTCTGGTTCTGTGCCCACTAGAAAACCGGTGGTATTGCTTAAAAACAACAGAGGGGTACCGGACTGCTCGCACAGCTGAATAAACTGCGCTGCCTTGGCTGCGCCTTTGGCGGTAATCGGGCTGTTGTTGCCGATCACACCACAGGGCTGACCTTGGATCTCCATATGGCCACACAATGTGCCGTTGTCAAAATCACCTTTAAATTCCAAAAAGTCGGAGCCGTCGGCAATACGGGCAATCACTTCACGCATATCAAAAGGGGTTTTTGAGTCTTCCGGCACAATGCCGCGTAATTCTTCGGCGGCATAAAGCGGATCCTGATAGGAGACTTCAGCGTGCAAGCGTTGTTTTTTATTCCAGCCCAGCTTTTGCGTCACCTCGCGAGCAATGCGAATACCATCGGCGTCGTTCTCGGCCAGATAGTCATTAGTACCAGCAATTTCACTGTGCATCTCGGCACCGCCCAGGTCTTCATCGGTGGCGATTTCACCGGTGGCTGCTTTTAGTAGGGGAGGGCCAGCTAAATACATGGTGGACTGCTTACGTACCAGGATTAGGTAGTCTGACAAGGTAGGCTGATAAGCCCCGCCTGCTGTAGCGCTGCCATGAACGACTGTAACTTGAGGGATGCCCGCTGCAGACAAGCGACATTGCTGCGCAAAACTCTGAGCTGACTCACCAAAGAAATCGCCAATTAGCTTTAGGTTACCACCACCGCTTTGTGCCAAAGTGATCAGTGGTAGCTTGTTTTCCATAGCCAAGGTCGACATGCGCAAACGTTTTTTACCGCCCAGTGGCGTGATGCTACCACCCTTGGTGAGATAATCATCGACAGATACCATACAGCGAACACCGGCGATATAACCTATGCCAGTAATGCAGCTACCGCCTGCACCAGAACCATCAGTGTCTTCCTCCTGCATATAACCGCACAACGTTGACAGTTCCAGAAAGGGCATGCCAGCATCCAGCAACAGGCTCAAGCGTTCGCGTGGTGGAATAAAGCCTTTCTTTACGTAGCGTGGTGCTTTGGCTTGCGCTGTTTCAATCACTCGGCGTTCGATGCCACGAAATTCGTCTACTGCGGTTGTCATTAACTTGGCGTTGTTTTTAAAAGCATCGGACTGGGCATCTAGTTGTGATTCGATAACCGCCATAATCTAATTTCCTGTAAATGTTGATCTTATTAAAAGCGCTTAAGATAAGAGTTATCTGTGCATAGGGGGTCTGATATTCTAGGATTTATGCTACCTAACGCTTGTTAGAATTTCAAGGGGTGTGTTAGATGGCTTCTAGCTAACACTTGTTAGACATGTCAATCGCGCTATACTTGCGGCTGTTGCAGACTGCGGTCTTAGCGATTGCATTAATTTTGATTTTGAGGATGACATAGGGTGGCTAAAACAGCTGGAAAAACTCAGGACTTAGGGGGTGCCAAGGGCGCCCAGCTGAGCCGCGAGCTGCTGATCAAGGAAGCGGCGCGCCTGTTCGCAGAGAAGGGTTACAACAAGACCAATATGCGTGAGCTGGCCGAGGCGGTCGGCATGAAGGCGGGCAGTATCTTCTACCACTTTAAAAACAAGGACGAGATACTGCAGGCCGTGATGCACAAAGCCATCACCTTGCTAGTGGCCAATGTGCAGAGCTCCATAGGCGATGCCACAACGCCCATGGAGCGCTTGCGAGTCCTGGTTCGAATGGAGCTCGGGGTGTACCTCGGTGAGGACGCCGACTACGGTATGGTCTTGATTCACGAGTGGCGCAGTCTGCCGGAGTCTCTGCAGGAGGAGTTATTGGTGATGCGCTCCAATTATGAGTCCTATTGGGACACGACCCTCGCCAATTGCCAGCAAGAGGGGATTATCAAGGCCAATCCCAAAATCGTCCGACGTATGCTTAACGGCGCCTTTAGCTGGGCGATCTATTGGTATCAGCCCGAGGGTGAATTTAGCTTCGAGCAACTGGTCGATGAGGTAATGGCGATGCTGGTGGTGGGCTGATATTTATAGCGAGGTTTCGCTGCTATTGGGCGAAGGTTAAAATTGAAGGAATGATGTTAGAGCGTGGTCTCAAGATTGATCATAGTACACTGAACTGATGGGTTGTTAATTACGCGCCGAAGTTGAAAAAAGCCTTTCTACTTGATGAATACCCCATCCTTATTTTTTGTTTGGGAAACGATATGCAATAGAGCTGAATTGAGCGACATGATTTTTATCGCCATCGGTGACGCTAACTTGATAGTGGCCAATTTTGTTTGATTTTGATACCAACTTAGCCTCGGCAATCAAACGATTTCCTACTGGTTTGTTTAAATATTTTATATCTGCTTGCATGCCGATTGATGTATTTACCGTATTACACGCAGCAGCAAATGCAACATCAGCTGTAATGACCGGTTTTATTCTTGCTGCGTCAAAGCCGTTTTAATTAAGCACTTTTGCCCCGATAGATTCGACTGAATTATGAAAATGATTGTGAACAGTTGTTACAACATCTGATGAAATGCTGTCAATTTCTGACCTTAAAACTGTCAAAAAATGACCTTTCGCTGATTCGTCAGATAGATAAAGTAAACCGAATATTTATAAAAGCGTACAGGGTTTATAAAATCATGACGAAGAGATGCATAATTATTGGAGCCAGCCATGCGGCAGCTCAACTGGCCCCCTCGTTACGCCAGGAAGGCTGGCAGGGCGATATATTAGTCGTGGGCGATGAGCCCCATTTGCCTTATCATCGACCGCCATTGTCCAAGACATTTCTGGGGGGTGAGAAGACAGTTGATAGTTTGGCTATTCGTCCAAAGGTACTCTATGAAAAAAACAGGATAGAATTTAGGGTAGGGCGTGTTGCGGCTATAGATAGAGATAAACAAACGCTAACGCTTACTAGCGGACAGGCATTAAGTTATGACAAGCTTGCGCTTTGTATGGGGTCGCGCGTTCGGAAAGTCACTTTTCCTGGGAGTGAACTTGAAGGTATACATTACGTGCGTGATATTGCTGATGTAGAGGGCATTAAACATCACGTTGCTAAGGATAAAAACGCCGTTATTGTTGGTGGTGGTTACATCGGTTTAGAGACAGCTTCTGCATTAAAAAAACTCGGTATGAACGTCGTTGTTTTAGAGATGGCATCAAGAATCTTACAGCGTGTAACAGCACCAGAACTATCAGAGTTTTACACACGGGTGCATACTGAAGAGGGGGTTGATGTTCGTACAGGCATGTCCGTTTCAAGCATTGAGGGTAACACCCATTGTGAAAAAGTAACCTGTGATGATGGAACAGAGTTTCCAGCTGATCTTGTGGTCATTGGTGTTGGTATCTTGCCTAACGTTGAGCTTGCTGAAGAGGCTGGTATTGCGGTGAACAATGGTATCGTTGTCGATAGTTTCTGTCGTACTAATGCCGATAATATAGTTGCAGCAGGAGACTGTACCAATCACTTTAATAAAATATACGGTCGCCGTATTCGTTTGGAATCAGTGCCAAATGCAAGTGAGCAGGGGAAAATAGCCGCAGCTTCGATTTGTGGCATTAAAAAGGAATACAATAGCCTACCCTGGTTTTGGTCTGATCAATATGATTTAAAATTGCAGATTGCAGGCCTTAGTCAAGGCTATGATCAGGTTGTTATCCGTGGCGATAAAAATACAAGTCGCAGCTTTTCTGCATTTTATTTCAAAGCAGGGAAGTTGATATCGGCGGATTGCGTTAATCGCCCCCAAGAATTCATGTTAAGTAAAAGAGTTATTTCGCAGGGCCTGAAAATAGACCCAGAGAGACTTGTAGATGAAGCAATTCCCGTAAAGGAATTACTGTAACATTAGTAAATCATGGAACAGTTAGATTAAGTGTGTTCTTGCTGATATAGAAAAAATCATTGTTTCAGCTCCGAAAGAGTCGTAGATCATTTAACATTGTTTTTGTTGTTGACCTGTTGCCGGTATTGATCGGGGGTCTGGCTAAACCAGCGTTTAAAGGCACGTCGGAAATTTGCACTATCGTGGTAGTTGAGTAATGTCGCAATTGTATCTACTGACATGTTGCTATCACGCAAGTAATCGGCCGCTTGTTGCGACAATATCTCATCCCGAATTTTTCGAAAACCCGTGCCTTCCTTCTCAAGTCTGCGGACTAACGTCCGCTTGCCAATAAGCAATTTGGCTGCAACTTCATCTTCAGACAATATGCCTGGAGGGTGGGATAGCATCATTTTTTGTATTTGATACTTACAGGTATGTTTTTTCGAAAGTAACTGCTCTTGCATCATTTCGCATTGCTGCATCGCGAATAAGTAGTTTTCATGATTGGTCGATGTGTTCGGTATTTGACCTAATTTAGCTGGGATTTTGACTTTTAGGTGTGTTGCAGAAAATTCGAGTTGCCCAGGTAAGTAATCGTAATAACGCAGACTGTAATTTGGCTCAGCGTAGGTCAAGCACGCAACGCCCTCATGCAGAGGTCGCCCCATGATGAATTCGGCGCAATCGAAAATTATTTTCACGAAGGCTTCGGAGGAGCAGCGAATAATCTCCTCGTTCAAACCCATATTAAAATAACAATAGCACTCAAGCCAATCGTCGTTAGTCACTGTTTTTATACGAAGAAAATTTAGCTGAGTGTGCAGGTACATTTGAAGTGCGTTAAGTGCCATTTGTAAGTTGGGGCTGCTCATGGCGAGAAAACCCATAGCGCCATGCGTCGGCAGGGTTAGCCTGTTCCCCAGTCGCAAACCAAATGTTTCATCCCCCGATAAACGTAACCCATTCTGTACGATCTGAATCTGCTGCTGTGACGTTAATAGCGTACCTTCCTGCATAAACTGTTCGATGGTGAGTTTGGTCATATCAAGTAACGCGGCTAAGTCGGACTCCTGCAATTCAAGCTCGCGAGCAATAAGACGAGAGTAGTTGGAGGGAATACAAGCAAGATTTGGGTCAAATGATTGGGTTAGTTCAACCTGATCGGGCATGAATTTATTCCTCATTATTTTAAATACAAAAATAACAGCTATGAACTAAAAGTGCTCTTAATAAAAGTGCTCTTAATAAACGCTCAGTGTCATTAAATAACCCCTTAATGTCAAGATATGACCTATCTGTAATGGGGAAAACTGAGTAGTCTAAGTTTAATGAGTTACCAACGGCCCCGAGCAGTAGGGGAATAACGTTAGAGTAGCGTATCAGTAAAATCTAAACTGGCAGGGGTATCTATGAGTAGCATTACTTTTATTGAGCATAACGGAAACCAACATCAGGTTGATATAGAGGAGGGGAAGTCTGTAATGCAATTAGCCATGGATAACGGTGTGCCTGGCGTTGATGCTGATTGCGGTGGTTCTTGTGCGTGTGGAACGTGTCATGTGATTGTTGATAAGAGCTGGGTATCGGCTATTGGCAGTGCAAATGACGATGAAAATCAGATGTTGGATATGACGCCAGAAAAAGCGGAAACATCTCGCTTGTCTTGCCAAATAACGGCTACGGACGCTATGAATGGAATGGTCGTTAGGATACCCGAATTTCAAATGTAGTATCTGAAAATATAAGTTAGGATTTTAACCAACGTTACGGATTGTAAGAAGAGTTTTCTTAAGCCATACAGGAAATAATATGAATTTTTTATCTCCAATTATCGAAAAAGGGACCTCACTGGTTTCAATACCAGTGATTGTTGAAAAGACCGCAAAAGTTATTCCGATATCCCAACAAATTAAGGGCATCCACTTTTTTCTAAAAGTCAAAAAAAAGGTGTGGAAGGGAAAACCAGTGCCCGTTTTTATAGAGACGCCGTTACCCGATGTTTCAACACTCGATATTGAGGATATCGATGTCAGTAACCCTTTTCTATTCCGACAAAATTTGTGGGGGGCATATTTTAAACGTTTACGTGATGAGAGCCCTGTTCACTTTCAGAAGGACAGTCTTTTTGGCCCTTTTTGGTCCATTACTCGTTATAAAGATATTATGTATGTAGACAAGAACCACGACTTGTTTTCATCTGAGCCGATCATTGTCCTGGGGGATGCCCCTGAAGGCCTTGCGATGGAAATGTTTATCGCTATGGATCCTCCAAAACATGATGTACAACGTAAGGCCGTTCAAAATGTGGTTGCTCCAAAAAATCTTTCTGAAATGGAGGGCCTGATCCGTACTCGTGTTGTCGATATTCTCGATGGCTTACCCATTGATAAGCCGTTTGATTGGGTTGAAAACGTATCCATAGAGCTCACATCGAGAATGCTGGCGACATTGTTCGATTTCCCTTACGAGTCGAGACATAAGTTGGCGGAATGGTCTGACATATTAGGAGGCAGCGCTGAATCCACTGGCGGTATATCTTCCCCTGATGCACTTTTCCCCGCAGTTGCGGAGATGGCAGAATATTTCACGCGGCTTTGGCGAGAAAAGGAGATTAAAAAAGCAGCGGGTGAGGAAATGGGGTATGACTTAATAAGCTTACTACTAGCCAATGAAAAAACTGAAAATATGATCAAAAAACCAATGGAATTTATTGGTAATTTGGGATTGTTGATCATTGGTGGTAATGACACCACTCGCAACTCTATAACCGGCGGTGTGCTCGCACTTAACCAGTTCCCCGATGAATTTGTTAAGTTGAAAAATGACCCAGCTCTGATCCCTAATATGGTATCTGAAATCATTCGCTGGCAAACGCCGCTGGCACACATGCGCAGGATTGCAACAGAAGACGTTGAATTGAATGGACAACTGATTAAGAAAGGCGACAAAGTGGTTATGTGGTATGCGTCTGGTAATCGTGATGAGCGAGCCATCGATCAGCCTGATCAATTCCTGGTAGATCGTAAAAATGCGAGAAATCACTTGTCGTTTGGTTTTGGCGTTCATCGCTGCATGGGAAATCGTTTAGCTGAAATGCAATTAAGAATCCTTTGGGAGGAGTTACTAAAACGTTTCGATAATATCGAGGTAGTTAGCGAACCAAAGCATGTTCAGTCAAATTTTGTGAAGGGTTATACTGAAATGATGGTTAAGCTTACTGCAAAACCGTAGAGCAACTATATAGCACTAGACTAAGTGTATATTAAAATGGTCTAGTGCCGAATTTTATATAGCATCCCTATCCTAGAGGGAAGGGTACCAATACGGTTATTCAGCCAGGCAGCGCATCTCCATTCTTTAGTGTTTTTTATATCGACCTCGCGTGTCAGCGATGATCCCATCTACGGCGGAACGATTACCCCTGTACACGACTGAATATTTCTATTCCGTTAATTCTTACATAACGGTTCACAAGAATAGGAATAATAAATGGCGTGAGTAATGTAGCGCTAATGGTGCCAAAAATCATCGAGATAGCAAGCCCTTGAAAAACAGGGTCAGATAACATAAACATCGAACCTATGACAATTGTCGAGGCCGTTAACGATATTGCTGGTAATCTCATAGACGTTGCTTTTACTAGCGCATCTTGCACTGGCAGCCCTGAGTGTAATTGGGTCGAGAAAAAGTCAATTATGAGTAACGAGTTTCTCATGACAATACCAGCTAATGCAATTATACCAATAAGAGATGGCCCAGAAAATGGAGCCCCCATCAACCAATGACCCGGAAAAACCCCTATAATGGCTAAAGGTATTGCTGCCATAGCAATAAACGGAAGACTAAAGGACTGGTAGTAGGCAACAAGCAATGCAAAAACCATGCTGATGGCAATGATAAATGCTCCCGCCAAATCTCTAAACATTGTTAGCGAAATTCGCGTTTCCCCTTGCCATAACACTTTCTCACCTTGAGTTGTGTCTGGAACCTCTTCCAATAAACCAAGATTCCCTGTAGTGACATTTAATGCATTATCACTAAAAAGATCATTTAACCTACTGTTGATGTCCAGTACCGCAAATATTGGCGCTGAGCCTGTCAATTCAGCGCCCACATAAGCAACTCGCTCTCCGTCTTTTCTATGTAAAAGCATGGGTTCATATCCGTATTGTATGTTGACCAATTCAGAAAGAGGGATTCTTTTTCCGGTACTATTTCCTATCGTTATCATAGAAAGGGAATTTGGCGATAGCTTCCCTTTTTGTGTAGACTCCAGGTGTATTATTACCTGATCATCTTCCCTCGGGTCATGTATAATGCCGGATGTTATGCCGTAGCTTAGCGTACGAAGTTTTTTGGCAATCTCCGGAATACTCACACCAGTATATTGCGCCTTTTCTCGATCAATGATAAACCGGATTTCATTTGTTTTCTGAGGATAGCTGTCAAATACTTCAGTAATGCCCCAGGTATTGGAGAATTCTTTTTTCACGTTTTCAGTAAGTGACTTAAGTTTTTTTTCATTGCTCCCATAGACTTCCGCCAAAATCATTGCTTTTGAAGGTGGGCCAGCAGGGTCCTCGACTAGTTGAATGCGGGTATTGGGGTATTGACTAAGTAATTCGTCTATTGCTGGTCTAAGAGATCCCACTATTTCATATGACGTTGCATTACGTAGTTTTTTGTCCGTTAGATTAACGCGAATTTCGGCATAGTTTTCACTCCTTCTTGGAGAAAAACCTCTGATTAGCGCAATGAAATCTTCAGGCCCGGACTGGCCTAAGAAGACTTGATAGTTTACGACAAAAGCATTTAACTCCAAAATATCGACTATTTCATTTGCAATGATTTGCGTTTCTTCTATTGGTTTGTTTTCCGGAAGAGTAAGCGCGATAAAGAATGAGTTGGTGTCATTTTTTGGCATTACCGCAATTGATAGTGCGCCAGGGGAAATTTCACCACCTGGCCCTTGAGGCCTAACAAACTGCCATGTAAGTTGCAACGACGACAGTAGGATAAAAGAAAGCGTTATCTTTAATACGCCTCTTCTATGTTTTTTAACGGAAATTATACGCCGCAATATTTCCGAAAACTTTGCCACCACATGTCGTTCAAACGCGCTGGGATTTCCGGCATTTGACCCATGGCTCCAGCGAAGGGCTGCCCATGGAACAACAATGTATGCCACCAACAAGGATGCAAACATTGCAATCGGAACGGTGAACGTGATAGGAAAGAAGTATTGACCACTAATGCCAGAAACAACAATAAGAGAAGCAAATACCAAAATTATTGCAATGGTGGCGAGGTTAGTGGCGCCACCTATTTCATTGGTGGCAAGCACAAAAGAAAGTCTTCGGGTACTGTGGCTTGAATGGTTCCTAAATATATTATCAATAACAACCGTCGCAGCATCCACCAACATACCCATCGAGAGTATTAGAGCGAAGAGGGTGATTCTATTTATTGATACTCCATACAAGTAACAAGCCCCAAGAGATAACGATAGTGTTAAAGGGACGGTAAAGCCGATAATAAGGGATTCTCTAACACCTATAAAAATAATTGAAATAAGAATGACGGTAACCATAGACAAAACAAGGTTTATTTCTAGATTTGTTACAGCATCATCCGCTCTTACCCCGTTATTTCTTGTTATTGTTACGTCTATTTCATTTGGAATTAGATTTTGTTTTAGGTGTCCAATCCTCTCATCAATATTACTTCCAACGTCAACCGAATTTGACCCCTTCTTTTTTGCAATGGATAACGTTATTGCTGGAAGTTGAGGTGTAAACCCCTTGGTATTCGGATTTTCTGTTTTGATCGATATTCTTTGAGAAAAATAGCTATACTGTTTTCTGTCGTTACCACTTTCTTTGCTGATTTTTGCGATATCTTGCAAATATATCGGCACATTATTTTTCCTGGCAACAATGATGTGATTTAGATCTTTCGTATCATATATATTCGCATCCAGATAAAGGCTGTGTATCTCTCTATTTTCAGTAAGGCTTCCTATAGGAGTTGATAGGTTACTTGTATTAATGGCAGCTTCAATCTGCGATATTGATATATTATAAAACTCCAATTTATCATCGGCTAGTATGATTCGTATTAATGGTTTCTCACCACCTGATATTTTTATTATGGATACATTTTTTAGGCTGGTTAGGTGATCGCCAATTTTCTCTGCAATTGACCGTAGCTGCTGCTCATCATAATATTTTGATGTTAATGTTGCCGTATAGAAGGGAACGTCATCAATGTCTATCCCCGTGATAATAGCTTCAGATGCGGTTATTGGTAATGCACCTTTTATGCTATTAATGCGCTCATGAATTAGAACAATAGCTTGGCTTTTGTCGAAGCCCACCTTGAATTCCGCAACAATGGTAGCAACGCCATTTACCACGGTTGAAAATATGTGTTTAACGCCAGAAATAGACGAAACCACATTTTCTACGGGCTTAACAATTAGCTTTTCAATTTCCTTTGCTTCAGCACCCGGCATTGGAATGATTATCTTTACAGAAGGAATGACGAGTTGAGGTATTTCTTCTTTGGGCGTTAACGAAATGGCAATAACGCCAAAACCAATACAGAATGCGATAAATAGCGGCGTCAATTTTGAATCGATAAAGATTTCTGTCAGTCTTCCCGCTACGTTTAATCCAGGATTTTTCATAAACAACGCCCCCCTTTAACAGCATTAGAATGCGTAGTTTCGAGATTATTGAATAGATCTGTATCTTGCTTGGACGCTAAGGATATTACTTCATTCTCTCGAAGTCCCGCGAGTACTTCAATACCGTCACCCCTTACATCGCCAAGGCGTAACCACCTAAAGGTATCGCCACCTTCTTTTGCTATAAAAATACCCTGTAATCCATGGTGTTCAGCAATGACGTTTTTTGGAATGACAATCTTATTTTCTACCCCAATAAAAAACCGGGCACGGCCAAACATACCTGGTAATGCATTAATGGGATCTAAAGGGGTGATAAACACTTGAAATGTATGGGTGCCACCGGCAGAAGAAGGGGTAATCCGAGAAATTAAACTCTCAATTACTGGTGAGCCTTGCATTGCATCGATTGTTAAGGTGACATTGTCTCCGGGAGCTATTTTAGAAATATACCGTTCTGGAATTTCTGCTTTTAATTCCAACCTTTGTATTGTCTCAATACGTGCGATAACACCACCAGGGCTCGCCAGGTCCCCTGCGTGTTGGTAGAGCTCAGTAACGCTACCATCAATAGGGCTTAGAATGTGAGTATACGCCAGCTGAGAGTTGGCGACTTCCAAATTGGCTTGTGATGCGGCTAGTTGCTCTACTGCCAGGTCATGGGCAAGTAATACCTTTCGATATTGGTTTTCAGATACAGAACCACTGTTAAAAAGCGTGGAGAATTTATTTTTATCCAAAACTGCGTCTTTTAAAGCACTACTGGCTTGGTTAACTTTCGCCTTAAACGCCAAGATTGTGCCGTTGACATTTGCTTCATCGATCACGGCTAACAGCTGTCCCTTTTTTACTCGCTGCCCCTCAGTAATTTCTATGGACTTAAGGTAACCGCTAATTCTTGATGTAACTTTTACTTCTTGATCGGCAACGAGCATACCGAGTGCAGAAAAACAAAACGGCAGCGGATGCGCTTTAACGACCAATTGATTTGCATAAGGTGAAGCCCACAAATTCTGCATGGCTACTGTGACGACTAATACAATAAAAATAACGTTTCGTAAAGAATCCATATAAGCCTCAATATTGACATTGACCGAACGGTTAATGTATTCTTCCATAAGTTGATCGATCGGTCAATATCGTTTTCTTTATGAGTCAGAGGTGAATAAAATGGCGACAATAGTAATTTTTGGTTTTTTGACAGCATGCAATATATTTGGCGTTACTTGGCTATCTAGTTCGAGAGAAGTCACTCAAGAAGGGCAAGTAATTGTCGAATCAGTACCTAATAAAGACGTTGTGCAATAGAATAAGAACGTTAAATAAACGTTAGTTTAAAACATCAAGGGGAATACGAGTGGCAAGGCCTCATAACATAGAAACGAAACTGGCCATATTAAGCGCCGCCACATCAGTTTTTGCTGAGCAAGGCTATAACGCGGCGTCTATTTCAAAAATAGCGACAGCAGCAAGTGTATCAAAAGCCTCGGTATTTCATCACTTTGAAACAAAAGATAATCTTTATTTGGAGGTGTTGTTACAAACCTTTCGCCTTATCGCTAATGCTTGGAGTAAATCCATCGAGAGCGGCGAGGTGGAACTTGTTCATTCGCTCAATGAACTGACTATGGATACTTTAGACTTCCAGCAGGAGCATTCCGATTCATTAAAGTTACTTATTTGGGAAGTGCTGGGGAATCGTGGCGCAAATGCACAGACTGTAACCCCAAATGTATTTCATCAGTATTTCAAAAAGATTATTTCAATAATCGAATTATTGATGGAAAAGTCAGGCCCCCATGAAAATGTCAATGCCAATGAGATCGCATTTACGTTGCTGTCACATACCATATTCTACCTCATATTTGGTGAATCACTAGTAGGTATGCCAGAGCTTCCATTTGTGCGTAATCAGCAGGATTTCTCTGAATGGCTTGTCCGATCTCCACTGTTAAATATGGTAACTTAGGCCTCTGCAGGGTCAATATTAGTGGTTGTTCCTTGCCCATTTTGACAAAATATAGAAGTAAGTTGACGAGTCGATTTTTGGTACTATATTGAGTAGGTGTGTGCAAATTTCACCCTTAGGATCTTGGAGATGTTATGAAGAAAATCGTTACCGTGCTGCTGTTTGCAAGCGGACTATTTACATTACCACTTCAGGCCGCTGATTTGCGCTGGAGTGGTTTCGGCTCAATTGTACTAGGCAAAACAATTGACGATGAGCCATTACCGGGAGGAGCCAATAGTACCTACAAACCCGATGCGGCTGCACCTAATGTAGACAGTGCTTATTATGATAATAATTGGTCAATGAAACCTGATACATTATTTGGTATACAGGTCGATGTTGATTTAAACGATAAGCTCAGCCTTACCTCACAATTGGTAAGCAAAGGGGCTAATAATTATGATACGGAAATTGAATGGCTGTACGCAGGCTATGAGTTGTCCCCGAAGCTCGTTGTTAACTTTGGGAAGCAGCGATTACCTCTTTATAACTATTCAGACTTTCAGGATGTCGGTTTTGCTTATCATTGGACACGTCCGCCGTTGGAGGTTTATGGAGAAGAGCTCTCATCCTATGAGGGGGTATCCAGCCTGTACGTAGATAGTTTCGGAGATTGGGATTACGATGCTCAAGTGTATTGGGGAAACAGCACAACCGACGGTACACCCTTGGGCGACGTTAATTTGAAGGATCTATGCGGTGCAGTGTTAACGTTCACAAATGAAGAACTCAAATATCGCTTGTCCGCACACAGAGCAGAAGTTTGGACAGACGGCGACACAGGCCTAGCGACCTTAGTGGATGAAGACTCACCATCTAAAGCAGAATTCTATAGTGGTGGGGTTTTTTATGACACAGGCGAGTGGCTGGTTGGATCTGAAGTCACTTATATGGATGCGGGATTGATTCAAGCAGATACTGACGGGGGAACTTTTGTGAGTAGAAAAACATGGATGGTAACCGCCGCATACCGCATTAATGATTTTTTGCCGCATATTACATTGTCTAAACGAGAAATCGAACTAGCCAAAGATGGCACTGAATCATTTCTTACCCCTACACTTGGTGCTGCTCTTGCAGCTATAGCGTCCGAACCCCTTGATGGCGCCAAGCAAATCTCACAAACTATCAATCTTGGCGTCAGGTGGGATTTCCACCCTCAGGCAGCATTAAAATTGGATTATATTCGCAGAGCAGACAAATCTGATGATGTTATTGTTGATGGCGCTGGAAAAACTTTAAACGTTGATGTGCTTTCAGTTGGCATGGACTTCATATTTTAGGTAGGAGGTAGTAAGATGAAAAACTTTATAGAATGTAAATTATTCTGCTTGATGTTCCTATTTTCAATGTTGCTAGCTTCAAATTCCAGTGTTGCGGGTATCGTGATAATTTCACATCCAGATAACAATGTAACTCTCTCTAAAAAGGAGGTACAAAGAATATTTCTCGGCAAACTAAAAACGTTTCCTGGAAAAGGGCCGGTAATACCCATTGATCTTTCACAAGATTCAAGTCATCGAATAGAGTTTAGTAAAGATATTCTTAAAAAGAACATGAGACAAGTTTCTGCCTACTGGACGCGGCTGATATTTACAGGCAAGGGGTTGCCTCCTAAGCAGGTTGATTCAACCGAAGAGTTAAAGAAGCTTGTTGCTCGTAATCCAGATGCTATCGGTTATATCGATAAAGGTAGCTTGGATGATACCGTTAGAGTTGCTTTCGAGGATTAATAAGTAGGCTACCGTCTGCCCCTCCCAAAAAGAAGTGGTGTAGACGGTAGAATCTATTTCATGTAGTCAAGTACGTCCCAATTTTTTGAGAAAAATTCAAACTTCTGATCAATGTAGCCATTCTGAATTTGTTCTTTTATCCCATTTTCGAAAATTTCTTGCTTGCTAATGCAATTACTTCTTTTTGATATTGCAATGTATTCACTTACGGAGAATAGCGGTGTAGGTGTGAATTTTATTTCAATTTTCATTCCTGTAGTTTCTATTAAATGTATAACTGGTAGTAGTGGGGCAATGAAGTAATCAATTCGGCCAGAGTTTAGCTTAAGCAGATTTTGTTTAGTTGTTCTAACCTGCGAAATAGATAAGTTATCTTTTGCATATTTCTCAAATTCAGTCGTGAATGTAGTACCGGAAAGAATTCCTCCATTTAATCCTTTGAGATCCTCTTTTGTTCGAAGTTCATTCTCTTTGAGGAAGATAATATACTGAGCAGACTCAATAATAGGTGTTGGTAAAAAAACAAAATGATCTTTGCTTAAATTCATCGCCCTAAGACCAATGACGATGTCAACTTCACCTATTCGACCGCGATGAACCACTCTTTTCCAGGGCGCTGGTGTTGAAACCTTTGTATCAAGTCCTTGAGATTTAGCAATCTGTTTTATGACAGAGTAACCGAGACCAATTAGCTTGTTTTCTTTTGTGAACGAGATTGGAGGGTAGGCCGTTTTCCCAATAACGGTTACCGGTCCTGTTGTGCAGTTTGCGAGTGTTGGTGGGGATGTGGATACACATGCAGCAAATGCTATTTGTTTCATATTCATTGTAAGTTCTCTTATTGTTGATGCCATGGGAGGTATCCTATAGATATAGTATATCCGTTAAATAAACATTGACTAGCTAAATGATAATGCAACATAATTGGGTGGTTGACCAACCACATTCAGGCCCGCTAGAGATACTTCATGTGAACTCAGAAAATGCATAGCCCGACGAACCTATTAAGTGTATTGCGATGTTACAATGTCGCTACACATTATTGCTTGAAATGTTTGCTGGGTATTGCGTTGATTACAATCTGCTCCTCCGCCTATTCCAGTGATAATGCTACTCACCCACTAATGTTGTTGTACAGAGCGGCGCTAGAATACGACGCGAATTTTACCGCATCAGGATTTGAACAAGAGGCCCGGTATGAGCGTCTTGCCCTTGCGCGCGCAAAATTACTTCCGGGTGTAAAGCTAAAAGCCAACCTGGCCTATAATGCTCAAGTGGTTGAATATGACGATGCGCCACCTTTTTTTCAAAGTGGTCATCATAACTTTAACAGCAACGCTATAGGCATACAGATAGCACAGCCTCTTTATCGAAAAGATCGGTTTGAAGCATACCGACAAGGAAAGGTCGAGGCGCGTCAGTCAAACACACTTCTTGCTATCGCCAAACAACAATTGATTTTAGATGTTGGTAGCAATTATTTTAACGTGTTGTTAGCTCAAGACAGGGAGATGCTGGTTAACGCTGAAAAGTCTGCAAACAAGAAACTATTGACTCAGGCTAAGCGGGGGTTCGAGGTTGGTAGTGCCTCCATTACGGATGTTTACGAAGCCCAGGCACGTTTTGATTTATCAGTATCAGAGCAGATTGATGCAAAAAAACATTTGAATATTGCTCGTAGAGCCTTGGCCACACTAACGGGTATTAAATCCGACTGGATAAGATCCGCGCATCAGAATAGTCGATTACAAACACCATCATCGACGATGAGTTATTGGGTCGAACTGGCATCAATAAATAATTTAAATATTCACCTTGCAGAACAAGCAACTGAAATAGCCAAACATGAAATTGGACGGACGTGGGGAGTCGCGTTACCTAAGGTGGATTTGGTATTCAGCTATGACAGAACCAGTGCCTCTGGAAGCAACTTTGATACCGGCATCGACACCTCAAATAGGCGTATTATGATTGAGGCAAATGTCCCTATTTATGCAGGTGGTGCCGTTAGGGCTAGGCTAAAACAAAGGCGCGCTGAATACAGCAGAGCTCAACATCAATTAACGGCCACACGCCGCGATACCATATTTAAAGTAGAAGAGGCCTATCTGTCTCATGAAAGTGGCGCCCATCGAATTAAAGCATTACGACAAGCATTATTCTCATCACAAACATCGTTAACATCCATACAGCGTGGGTTTGAACTTGGATTACGCACCGGTATTGACTTGCTGGATTCACAACGCCAACTCTACGCAGCGAAGCTTGCATTAGCAGAGGCCCAATATAACCGCTTGTTTGATTATCTGCGTTTAGCAGCGTTGTCTGGTCAGCTCGACGTAGATAATATTCGTCACATTGATTCTGTTTTAAATTAACAATGTAATTAGGTTTTTTGATATTTGAACGCTTTTTTAGGTATAGGCATGTATTTTAAACACATTTTAATGGTTTTATTTGTCGTTTTGTTGGCTGGCTGTGATCAACAAGGCTCTAGCGCTGACAAGGAGGTACATGCTCCTTATGTCAGAATGGCTACGCTGAAATCCGCGGACCAGAATACCTTAATGTTGTCCGGTATTGTTCGAGCAAGGCATGGGACCCCCATTGCATTTCAAGTAGGCGGGCGGATAATCAAACGTCAGGCTGATGCAGGCCAGTCCGTGGCGCAAGGTCAGGTTTTATTTAACATGGATCAAAGAGACCTTAAGCAGAGCGTACAAGCAGCAAAAGCCAACGTACTTGCTGCCGAAGCAGCGGTTGCAACAGCACAAGCGGACGCCGTACGAATGAAGGCAATGCAGGCGGAAAACTTAGTCAGCGTCCGAGCCCTAGACCGCTCTATATTGAAGGTACGAGAGGCGATTACACGTAAAGACGCAACAAAGGCGAAATATGCGCAAGCACTTAACGGGCTTAGCTATACCCAGCTGACGGCACCAGTGGCTGGCGTGTTATTGGAGGTCACAGGGGAGGCGGGCCAAGTCGTACAGGCAGGTCAATCAGTTGCTGTGTTAGCGCACGATGGCGAACGAGAAGTTGAACTTTTTTTCCCCGATGTAATAAGGCCTCCTCAATTCGGTTCACTGTTATACACACCGGGGCGCTTGGTTGATTTAACATTGCGAGAAGTTTCTGGCGCGGTTGACCCAGAAAGCAGGACGTGGCGGGCTCGATATTCTGTGTTACAAGATGGACAAAGGTTAGCACTTGGCTCCGTCGTTCGGGCGAAGTTTATAATCCCTGGGGATGATGTCCAAACATTCGTTATACCGATAACGGCACTTGATGAACGAGGGCAGGGAGCAGTGATTTGGCGCGTAATAAATGGAAAGGCGCAAGCTATTAATATTAGGGTTGTGAGTATCACTACCGAAACAGCAAAAGTACAAGGCAACCTAAAGCTAGGAGAAAAAGTCATAGCACTAGGTACTCATTTGTTGATGCCCAACATGGCAGTTAAGGAACTGGGGGAATGAGCTTCCCAAACCTTTCTGCGCTTGCAGTAAGGGAGAGACCGGTAACGTTGTTTTTTTTGATTCTATCTGTCATTGCGGGAATATATGCATTCTCATCAATGGGACGAGCAGAGGATCCAACGTTTACCGTACGTGTAATGAAGGTATCAGTCGCTTGGCCTGGTACAACCCCAAAAGAGTTGCAGGAGCAAGTTGTTAATCGGTTGGAAAAGCGTATACAAGAGGTTGAATTTCTTTATCGGATCCGAACCACGATACGGCCTGGGCGCGCCGATTTAACCATTGAATTTGAAGGGTTTACACCACAAGAGCAACTACCAGAATTATTTTACCAAGTTAGAAAGCGCATGCAGGATGAGGCTCCCAATCTACCTATCGGTGTGCTTGGCCCCGTCATAAACGACGATTTTGCCGATGTGTATTTTAGTCTAATAGCACTTTCTGCGCCAGGCATGCCGATGCGAGAGCTTACACGCGAAGCTGAATCCGTTCTTGATCGGTTGCAACGAATCAAGGGCGTACATAAAGTTATGCTGTTGGGGGAGCGAATCGAGCGTGTGTATGTTGAATTTGATAACGTTCAGTTGGTTAATCTTGGCATTTCGCCAGAAACCATTTTTGAGGCAATTGACGCCAACAACCGTATTACTCCCGCAGGACGCATAGAAACTGACGGTCCCCGCATATATTTACGTATTGATGCTAACTTATCAGATCCCGATAAGTTAGCATCCGTCCCCATTCGAATCGGTGACCGACTCATCAAGCTTTCTGATGTTGCAACTATTCGAAGAGGATACGAAGATCCCCTGCTTTACCTAATACATTCCCGTGGTGAAGACGCGATATTACTTGGGGTAGTAATGGCCAAAGGAGAAAACGGCCTTGTATTTGGAAAGCGGTTTGAAGATTTTGTGCGTATGGAACAGGAAAAAATGCCGCTGGGTTTGTCCCTAACCATCCTAACCAATCAAACGGAGGCCATTACTGCGGCAGTTAATCAGTTCCAGATAAAGTTTCTGGTTGCAATCTTTGTGGTCATGGCGGTAAGCATCATGGCTTTAGGGTTAAGGGCTGGGTTGGTTGTTGGAATTGCCGTGCCGGTCACTCTTGGTATTACATTTATGGTCATGAGTTTAATGGATATTAACTTGGATCGTATCACCTTAGGCGCACTTATCATTGCACTCGGGTTGCTAGTGGATGACGCCATCATCGCGGTGGAAATGATGTTGGTAAAAATGGAGGAGGGGTTGGATCGGGTACGTGCAGCTGCGTATGCATGGACGGCTACGGCTGCGCCAATGTTGTTTGGCACATTGGTGACTGTTGCAGGTTTTTTCCCGATTGGCTTTGCAAAATCAGGCGTAGGGGAATACGCAGGAAATATCTTTTGGGTTGTTGGTGTCGCGCTAATGGTTTCTTGGGTGGTGGCTTTAACATTTATTCCCTACCTAGGAGTAAAGCTACTCCCCGATTTTTCAGGGCACACTCAGAGCGAAGACAGTCTTTATCAAAAACCTTTTTACGCTCATCTGCGCGCTGTCATTACGTGGTGTGTGGTACATCGAAAAACCGTTGTTGGCATCACAATATTAATGTTGATATTAGCGGTCATAGGGCTGACGGGTTCCGTACAGAAACAATTCTTTCCAGGCTCAGATCGCCCCGAAGTTTTGGTAGGCATTTACCTACCCCAGGGAAGCAGTATTGATGCCACAAAACGCTCGGTGAGTAAACTTGAAGCCATCCTAAATCCTATGCCAGAAGTTAAAACGTTATCTTCGTATATCGGTGCGGGTGCGCCACGTTTTTTTATATCAGCAAACCCTGAATCACCAGATCCTGCTTTTGGAAAAGTCATTGCTGTTGCACACAATGCGGAAGGTCGGGATAAGATCATGACCAAATTGAAAAAAATCATTAACGAAGGTGCATTCCCTGAAGCTCGTCTACGGGTATACCGTCTACTTTATGGGCCACCGGTAACTTGGCCCGTAAGCTTTCGCGTGATTGGCTCAGACCCCATGGTGTTACGCAAAATCGCATATCAAGTACGGGCAGTGATGTTAGAAAATCCAAATATTGTAACGCCTAATCTTGATTGGGATGAACGTGTTCCTGTTATGCATCTTTCAATGGATGTTGAGCGTCTAAGGCTCCTTGGTCTAACGCCAATAGAAGTGTCACAACAGTTGCAGTTTCAACTAGACGGAATACCTGTGGCAGAAGTTCGTCAAGATATTCGAACCGTTGAGGTAATTGCAAAAGGGCTAGAAAACTCATCGGGTTTTGAAGTGCTAACCCGAGAAGGGAACAAGATACCCCTTAGCCATCTAGGGACGATAGAAATACGCTTCGAAGAACCTGTTATTAAGCGATATAACAGGGAGCCCTATCTCGCAATAAATGCAGATGTAAGCGGGGCGCAAGCGAACGATGTAACTGCTGCCATTTCAAAGAAGCTAGAAGAGGTTCGAGCGAATTTGCCTGCAGGGTATCGGATTGACACTGGCGGTGCCGTTGAAAAGTCAAATCAAGCGAATGCATCAATCAAAAAACTACAACCAGCAATGGTCGCATTTATGCTAATTTTTATCATGCTTCAGATGCGATCTTTTTCCGGTACCTTTATTGTGGTTGCCACGGCACCTCTCGGCCTCATTGGTGCAGTTATCGCATTGTTGTTATTCAATCAGCCTTTTGGGTTTGTGGCACTGCTTGGATTGACAGGCCTAGCGGGCATTCTTATGCGAAACACACTGATTCTTACGCAACAAGTGTCAGACAACATTAACGGCGGTTTTTCACAATTTGACGCTGTGGTCGAAGCCGCTGTACGCAGGGCTCGCCCGGTAGTTCTTACTGCACTAGCTGCAATGTTTGCTTTTATCCCGCTAACATTTGATAGTTTCTGGGGGCCGCTAGCATACGTGCTTATTGGCGGCGTGACTGTCGGTACAATGATTACTTTATTATTTGTACCTGCTCTGTATGCCCTTTGGTTTAGGCTCAAATGAGGAGGGGGGTGTAGGCGTTAGTAAAGGCGACTTTTAAGCACTAATTATTGGTTGACTGCATGTGTTTCTTTATTACATAATTGGTTGGTCAACCAAACACAATAAATTATAGATACAACGGTAACAATAATGTCAAGCAACAGCAAAGTGTCGAAAGTAGCACCCCATAACAGTTTCCAAGCAAAAGTATGCCACCGTATAGGTAATCATTGTGGTAGCACCGCGATAAGGGATATCTTGGAGTTTCATGGAATGCCTATGTCCGAAGCAATGTGTTTCGGTTTAGGAGGAGGACTTGGAGTAACTTATTTAAGATCGCCTTTTGAGGGGCTTCCCTACATTGTACACGTCCGTTCTATGGGGTTTGAGCCAAGAGTGTTTGAAAATTTGGGCATAGCCTTTGCTTGGCAGGAATTTGAAAAAGAAGAAAATGCAACAACAGCATTACGCAACCAACTTAATAAAGGCAAGCCAGCCCTATTGTTAACGAATATTCGCCATTTGCCATATTACGGGACTGATACAGATTTTCCTGGTCATGCCATTGTCGCTTGGCAATTCGATGAAGCATCGGAATCCGTATATGTTACCGATACAGAGCGAGAGGCTCTAATTAAGGTGCCTGAAACCAGTCTCATCGCGGCAAGGTACTCAACGTTACCTCCCTTCATTCACTTAGGTAATATGTTTTCCCCAGACACGTTAGAAAAAGGGCTCGATTTACCAAGTGCCGTTCGCCGGGCAATTATGGAAAATTCATATAGAATGCTAACAGAACCAGATGACGGATTAGCATCACTCGAATGTTGGGAAAAGGAAATTGATCAGTGGTGCCAGCATAAAAGTGGGCAGTGGACATTGCGCTTTGCTTACCAGGTGATTGAGAAAAGAGGGACTGGTGGAGGCGGGTTTAGAAAAATGTACGGCGATTTTCTAGAAGAGTCCAGTGAATTTTTACCTGAAATATCAGAGTGGAGACTCGTTAATCTAATGCGAGATGCATCTGAAAAATGGAGTGAATTTGCATTAGCGTTAAAACAAGAATCAGAAAATAATTCTCCGAATGCTGTACGCTTACGAAGCTGCATACATAAAATAATTGTATCCGAAAAACGATATTTGGAATCAACTCAAAAGGCATTTCCAGATGAATAGAAATAGTAAGGGATGTGATATAAAGGAAACGCCTCTTGATCAGATAAAAAATATTTTTTTGTCTGATCACTTATTGTTTTCAGATATGGGTTTTGTAGCGAAGGATATTCGAAGAGGATACGCTGAAATCTTCTCACCCTATAACTCCTTGTTTTCAGACAAGCTAGGAGCAATGCATCGAGGGGTACTAGTAACACTGGCTGATACTGCATGTGGCTTAGCGGTGTTTTCTGCGCTAGGAGAGTTTGCACCAATCGCCACCGTTGACCTTAGGGTAGATTATGCAAATCCTCTTCGTAAGGGGCAGGATCTTGAAGCACGAATTCATTGCAGTTACTTAGGCAGTACGGCTGCCCATGTGAATGGGGAGGTAACGGCGATAGAAAATGGTTGCCCTCAGCAAGTCGTTGCCAGGGTGACTGGTATTTTTGCCGTTAATACTCCTGGAAAATCATTCAGTGAGAATTATCAGGAGAACAATGCATGACGAATAATGTATCTACGTTACTTCAAGATAATGCGGGAAAATTACCAAAAGATTGGCTGGATTCTACGTTCAGTAAATATATGGATATAACCTACATCGGAAAACCTGAGCAAGAGTCTTACGCCCTTGAATTTAATGAGAAATTCATCGGCAATCCGTCTCTTCGTGCATTTCATGGTGGGATTGTCGCCACCTTTATTGAGGCTGTTGCACAATTCCATTTATTTAAAAACAAACGTCAATTATCGCTACACACACCAGAAACAGTGACCATCGATTATTTACGGCCCGCCTTATCGACGAACTTAGTTGCTATACCAGAGGTCGTTAGAATCGGGAGAAGCGTTAGCACAATTGCCGTTAACGTTTATCAAAAAGAAAAAATAGTCGCAAAAGGTCGCGTTATCTTCACAGATTAGAGGTTTTTTTATGTTCATTGACCAAGCATTACTTCGTGCGGTTCAAATCGCTCCCAACCGTATCGCCACAAAGTACCTTCACCGATCACAAACTTGGGCAGAGTTCCTAAACACAGTTCAGTGTGTAGCATCTGGCGTCTCGGGATTGGGCGTTAAGCAAGGTGACAATATAGGAATACTTGCACTGAATAGCGATTACTACTTGGAGGTTTTATTTGCTTCTAGTTGGGGAGGGGCTCCTATCGTCCCGGTAAATACCCGCCTAGTAGCAAGGGAAGTTGCATTTTTATTGGACGATGCAAATGTTGAGTTTCTTTTTGTTGACGACGCGTTTGTTGGTGAAATTGAGTCGATTCAGTCACACATGAAAAACAAAATCACCTGTATCTACATGGGTGAAAACATATGCCCACCGGAACTGGTTAGCTATAGCCAGTTAAAGAAATCCGAGCCAGTGCCATCAGCTGAAGTGGGAGGGGAAACGTTGGCGGGGCTGTTTTATACAGGTGGTACAACAGGGCGCTCTAAAGGCGTAATGTTATCCCACGACAACATAATGTCTAACGCGATTAATGCGGCCCCCGTGATGGATTATGGGGTTGATACAGTATACCTTCACGCCGCTCCTATGTTTCACCTAGCAGACATGGCGTCCACATACGCGGTAACCCTTGCTGGCGGCCAGCATTGTTTTGCGCCCAGATTTATTCCTCAGGCTGTTGGCGAGACCATAGAAGTAGAGAAAATCACGCACCTGCTTCTAGTTCCTACCATGTTGAATGCACTTGTAAATGACCCTTCGTCATTAAAGTGTGATTTCAGCAGCCTTCGCCGCATGCTTTACGGCGCGTCCCCGATGCCTGAAGCTGTATTGCTAAAGGCAATGGAGGTATTACCAAGCGTGGGGTTTGTGCAAGGTTATGGGCAAACCGAAGCTTCTCCATTGATAACCACATTGCAACCAGAATACCACGTACTTTCGGGGCCGAAATTAACATCCGCTGGCCAGGCCGCGCTGGGTGTGCAGGTTCAAGTTATGGATCTTAATGTGCAAGAGGTTCCCAGAGGAAGTGTGGGTGAAATCTGTGCTAGAGGCGGCAATGTAATGATGGGGTATTGGGGGCTGCAAGATGCCACCAATGAAGCACTCCGAGGTGGATGGTTGCATACCGGAGATATGGGTTACATGGACGAAGATGGTTTTGTATTTCTCGTCGACCGGGCAAAAGACATGATTATATCCGGTGGGGAAAACGTCTATTCCATTGAAGTTGAGGATGCGATCTATAAACATTCTGCGATAAAAGAGTGTGCTGTTATCGGTATCCCTAGTGATAAGTGGGGGGAGCAGGTACATGCAATTGTTGTGTTACGTGACGGGGCATCGCTTGACGAAGCCGAACTCATCACGCACTGCAAAGAGTATGTAGCCGGTTACAAGTGTCCACGCAGCGTGTTGATTACAGAAACGCCCTTACCTGTAAGTGGTGCCGGGAAAATTTTGAAAAATGAACTCAGAAAGCCTTGGTGGGAAGGATTAGATAAGGCAGTTAATTAGACAGAGTCATTTTTTCATTTTAAAAATTTGAGGAAGACATTATGAACCTAGAATTCAGTGATACTGAAAAAGAATTTCAGAAAGATGTGCAATCCTGGCTATCTGATAACGTGCCTGCAGATATTCAAGAAAAAACACAAAATGGCGAAATGCTGGATAAAACGTTACAGCAAAAATGGGAACAAATACTGGGATCAAAGGGCTGGCTGGCAACTACTTGGCCGAAGCAGTATGGAGGCCCCGGATGGAACGCCACCCAGCGTTATATTTTTGATGTTGAACGGGCGAAGGCAGGGGCTCCTGGTACAAGTCCGTTTGGTGTTTCAATGGTAGGGCCCGTCATTTTTAATTTTGCCAACCAGGAACAAAAGGATCGTTGGCTGCCAGGTATTGTTAGTGGAGACACTCTCTGGTGTCAGGGGTACTCGGAGCCAAACGCTGGGTCGGATCTTGCGTCATTAAAAACGTCAGCCAAGAAAGAGGGTGACGAGTATATTGTAAATGGTCAGAAAATTTGGACCACACAAGCGCACTGGGCAGACATGATTTTCTGCTTGGTTAGAACAGACTCTACTGTTAAAAAACAACAGGGCATATCATTTTTGTTAATCGACATGAATACCCCTGGCATCGAAGTAAGAGCTATTCACTCTATTGACGGCCATCATCACTTAAATGAGGTGTATTTTAACGATGTCCGTGTACCTGTGGAAAATCTAGTAGGCCAGGAAGGCATGGGGTGGACAATTGCAAAGTTTTTGCTGACTCATGAGCGTACCACTATTGCAGGCGTCGCAGATACCAAGCAAGAGATAGAGCGATTAAAACATGCGCTCAAGAACACTCGCTCAGGAAGCGGGGTTCGCTGGGACGATCCGCAAGCACGTAGACGTGTAGCAGAGCTTGAAATTGATTTGATGGCGCTGGAATATACTAATTTTCGAACCGTTGCCTCCACAGACAATGGCAATCCGCTGGGCCCAGAATCGTCAGGGCTAAAAATCAAAGGTACAGAGTTACAGCAACAGGTATCTCAAGCCATCGTTGAGCTTGGTGGCCCCTTATCCTTGGCGTGGGACAATAAGGAGGCAATCGGCAATATGGAGTTTAACAAAGCGACACGGCGTTATAACTTTCTGCGGGCGTGCACTATTTACGGCGGCACCAACGAGATACAGAAGAACGTTATCGCTAAAATGTTATTAGGCTTATAGAAGGAATTCGCACGTGGATTTTAATCTTTCATCAGAACAAAAAATGCTGGGTGATAGCGCTAAGCGTTATCTATCTCAAAATTATTCATTCGATATTTACCTAGATCAGATAGGGTCAAATATGCAAATAAACCCAGAGCGCTGGCAAAAAATGCTAGATCTCGGTTGGTTTGGACTGCCATTTTCTGAAGAGAACGGTGGTTTTTCGGGATCACTGTTTGATGTTAGCCTTATTGCTCGGGCACTTGGGGAAGCTTTGTCAATAGACCCATACGTGGATAACATCGTGCTACCCGGAAAATTGCTGGAGTTTATTTCATCCCCCACAGCAGATGCTTGGCTAAAGAAATTAATTGACGGAGAAAGAACGTTTTCTGCTGCAATTTACGATGTAGATTCTCATTACGATATTAATCACACCAATGTAATTCTGGAAGATGGTGTTGTAAATGGGCAAAAATCCTTTGTTTCAAACGTAGGTGAAGTTGATTACCTTATTTGTTACGCAAGGGAGGCGTCAGATGAGCAGCCCATACTATTTATCGTAGCAGTAGAAGAAGAGGGCGTGGAATATAAAGATTGCCGTGTTCTGAATGGCTCCCGCTCAGGTGTAGTTACCTTTAACAACCTTGAATTGACTAACGACAAAATACTTTGTGTTGGTTCCGACGCAACAGCAGCGGCGCAGCGCGCTATAGACTATGTCACTGTACTTGAGTGTGCAGCAATGATCGGCGCCGCAACAGCTGCTTATGAAAAAACCCTAGAATACGCAAAAATCAGAAAACAATTCGGTACGCATATAGGGAGCTTCCAGGTGATTCAACATTACTTGGTTGATATGTTTGTTGAGTTGCAACAGGCCGAATCAATGCTATTTATGGCGACTGATAAGGGAGCCGTTAAGGATGTGGCAGAGAGCCAGGCAGCTATTTCTTCGTGCAAAGCCTACCTCTGTAAAAGTGTTGTTGCTATTGCTCAACAAGCAATTCAAATACATGGAGGCATTGGAGTAACTGAGGAACTGGATATTGGACATTACTTTCGTTTTATTACGCACCTGTCATTAATTCATGGGGATCGAGATTTCCATATGTCACGTTATATGAAAAGGACAGGGTTGGAGGATAAAATCTGCGCAGTCAATATGGCGTAATAAACAGTAAGTTTTAAGTGGTATAGGGACATACCACTTTTTTTAAGCGTGATATCACTAATCTAATTTGGGCTGTGTATCTGTTAATGCGCCAAGTAATGACGGTGTTTGGGCTATTGTTCTGATGGGCTCTGGCTCTGTCGCAATATCATTAGGCAGTGATGATCCTAACGCTACATTTAAAGCCGTTAATGTTGCAGTAACTAACATAAATTCAATCATGTTTTCCCCTACCTTAAATCATAAACACTCACATTAGTGTCAAGTCATAGCACTGTAACACGACCTTGGTTGGACAACCAACTCATTTATGGTATCGTGTTTCGATGCGTAGCACAAAAATCATAAAAAGCTTGTTTGGGGACTAAAATGATTAGACTTTTTTTATTGGTAATAGTGGGCATCCTAATTGTGACGACAAACGTCAAGGCTCAATTTCTACAACAGTTACCTATTGGGGATCCGCGGGCAATGGCATTAGGGTTTGCAATTACTGCTGACCCTAAAGGAATAGATTCCATTCACTATAATCCAGCCGGGCTTGCTAAAATCGAATACGACTCTTATCAGATAAAATTTATCGCAGCACTCCTAGAGTCCTCAACGGAATTTGGGGAGCAGCAAGGGTTGCCTAAAGAATTTTTGGACGCCTTTGATTTTAACGACCCTTTAGAAAACACACACAGTGAATTAGATTCCAGCCACCCTGTCTTGGCTTTGCCTGGCCTGGGTTTGGTAGATGTGCCCGCTCAGGCATTTCCGTTAGGCGGTTTTGCGATTGCACCAGCGTCTTCTGATTTCGTATTTGCTACCAGTGTGTACTCGCCACAAGCCGTTGGTTACAGTCGCGCAGATGACGACCCGGGACGGTATCAAGGTAGGCGGGTATCACTACTGAGATTAACCTATTTATCACCGACCATTTCAACTCAAATTACCGATGAATTTTCGGTTGGTTTTACTGTTGCATTATCGACACAAAGTATTGGGATGGACATGGATTTAAGAGCCCCCAACCTATTATTGGCGGGTATAGATATAGCGTGCGGAGTGGTCACAGATCAGCTAGGAGCAAACGTCTCATCGTGTGAACCACAAAATCGACTTGGGCCATTTCAAGATATCGGAAACCTAACACTAGAAGTTGATCAATTTGTGTCGCCAACCTTTAACATCGGTCTTTTATGGGAACCTGTTCCGTGGTTTAGCCTTGGCTTTGTGTATCACAGTGAGGCGAAAACAACGATGGAGGGCGATTATAAATTTACTTACAGTGAGTCATGGCAGAATTTTTGGAGCGGCCTAAATACAATCAATACGCCCGTACTGCCATCAGGGCCAGCAGAGGAAACTGGCAAAACCACATTAACGATGACATTTCCTGCCGATGCTCAATTAGGGATGAAATTGGTACTTTTTCCAGATGTTACCATTACCACCGATGTGCGTTGGAGTGAGTATTCTTCTTGGGATTCATTCGATATTGCATTCGACCAAAATCTTGATTTCTTAAAGGTCGCTTCACTTGTTGCCCCTAACGAAACATCACCTACAGAGCTTAAACTGCCCCGCAACTATCGAGACAGCTATGCGTATGGTATCGGAATACAATATGCATGGACTGATAGATTGGACGTGCGATTTGGTTATGAATTTCGAGAACCCATGGCAGAGGAAGATAAACAGGATCTGATCATTCCCGTAGGTCCAGCACATTATTACGGTGCTGGTTTCGGCTATCAATTAGATTCGGAATCTAGAATTGATGTGGCAGTCGCCTATTTACATGCATCTGTAGATGTCGCGGCTGGCGCGAGTAGCAACGCAAATGCGACAGGAATAAATAACCTCATTTACAACCCTTATGGCGGCTTGCCATTCACCAACACAGTGAACGTTACGTTCTTTAATGTGGGATACGAATCGGCGTTTTGATTTTCTAAATCGTAGGGGTGTTCCTCTATTTATGAGAAATTATTTTGAGAAAAATAATTAAAGATATTTGACAGTTGGTCACCCAACCAATTAAAGTGACCGCAGAGTCTGAATGCTTTGTTGTAAACACTTTTTTAATGAGTGTATTAGTCCTCAGGCCGCCAAAAAATAATTTAAAAAAATAAAACGGTGGTTAGAATATGCAAGGAGCAAAAATCCTGGTTGCAAGTGTTATTGGTTTATTTATAACAACTAATGCCAATGCGCAATTAACGCAAAATATTACAATTGGAAATTCAAAAGCGCTTGCCCTGGGGCACGCCGTTACGGCGGATCCACCTGGTATCGATTCCATTCATTTTAATCCCGCAGGTTTGGCCAAGATTAAGGGACGTCAGCGACAGGTGAAGCTAATAGCGGCAAAAATGACATTTAATACCGATATTGGTAAGCGTCGTTTGGATGAGGCACATTCTGATCAAGGGGCTGGTTCGGTTACTGAAACGTACAATAGCATCTATTGCAACGACGAATCACAAGAGTGTTTGTACCCAAACGACCCCCTCGAATACCAAAGCGGATCAACCTCTACACCGGTGTTAATGTTGCCCTTTGTAGGGATGACGGAGCTACCTTTTCTATTCGTTCCACTGGGTGGCATCGCGATAGAGGATACTGAGCGAGAGTGGGTTTTTGCGACATCCGTATACGCGCCCCAAGCTATCGGTTATGGCAGAGAGGAAGACGGCCCCGGAAGGTATCAAGGTGTTGAGCTGTCAATATCCCGAATAACCTATTTTTCACCATCGGTAGCCTTTTCAGTTACCGACACCTTAATGTTCGGCTTATCCCTTGGTTTTTCATGGCAAGGATTTGGCTTGGTTAGTGATTTGCGGGCACCAGAAACAACGATTCCCTTCTTGAAAGCCACCGTTGATGAAGTTGGCCCTATTCTAGATGAAATTGGGTTAACAGATCTTAGTGTGTTCAGCCCTTACGATACACTTGGCCGCTTAGAGGTTGAAGTTGAAGATGCGCTGTCCATTACTTATAACCTCGGTTTGTTATGGGAGCCAACACCATGGGTATCGTTTGGTATTGTGTATCAAAGTGAAGGGGTATCTCATATGGAAGGTGACTTTAAAATGGAAGTGCCTTCTGGACTTACTGACCTCACTCGTCCCATTGCAAATACACCTTGGCTTAACAGTATTATTGCAACACTGGGCGGGGGACCAATGACAGGGCTTGCTCGCCAAGAAGGGAGTGTTGAGCTAGACCTGGTTACACCGGCACATTTTTCTGTAGGCACATCGGTAAAGCTATTTCCTGATCTTAAAGTAAACATCGACTTAAAGTGGACAGATTACGGGGCGTGGGAGGATTTGGCTTTCACCTTCGATCAAAATCTGGATTTTCTGGTCTTGGCAAACTTAGTCAATAACGTAGGCGGTTCTGAATTTAATAAAGGCGAGGATACGGCAGACCCAAACAAAATGGTTATTTCTCGACGGTACGAAAGCGTATGGTCTTGGGCTTTTGGGGCAGAATATGAAGCATCCGACAACCTTGTACTAAGGTTGGGTTATGAACCAAGAACAAGTGCCATACCTGATGACCGAGTCGATTTGTTTGCCCCGTTATCTGACGCAAAATTATATAGCATTGGTTTTGGATATCAACTGGATAAAGATACGCGCATTGATGCTGCCTTTGGGTATCTGGATTCATCCTATTCTGCAAAAGCAGGGCAATCAGATAATCTAAACACGACAACACCGGGTCATGTCGTGTACACACCTTACGCATTTCTTGACGTTAGTGCATCTGTCTCAGCATATATATTCTCTTTTTCATACGATGAAAAATTCTAATAAAAGGTAAGGGATTATGGGCGACATATTAGTCAGCGATGAACTCGCAATATCACTTCTCGATGCTGCAGTAAAAACGGCGCTTAGCCATCGGGGAAAACTGAGGGAGGAGTACGCCCTTGGTCAATTAGAGGCAATTTCAAACGTGATTTACATTTTATGTATTAACCAAGGTGGAATGGAGCAGCTTGAATTGGCCTGTTTGAAGCAAGCAACGCTGGCGGTTGGTCGGTTAGATGAGCTAGACAACGGAAATGGCTTAGGTCTAGGCAAACAATTTGCCTAGACCTAAGCCATTTATTAGAGAACAGAGATTAAATACAGGTGTTTATATGTCAAATCCAATTAAAATGGTCGCAGAAATGTATCCATGGGTACCTTTTCAGAAGTTACTCGGCATTAAAATAGAAAGTTACGATGATGACTATGCGGAAATTTCTATTCCTTTTAGAGAGGAGTTAGCAGGAACACCTAATGTATACCATGGGGGCGTGATAGCGAGCCTGATTGACCTCACGGGGGCGTTATCGGCTTGGTCTGGCCATGATGACAAAAAGGGAATGAGGGCGTCAACGGTATCACTGAATGTGCAATATTTATCAGGGGCAAAAGGCGAGGGTATCGTTGCTAAATCAAGAGCGGTTAAACGAGGAAAAGAACTCGTTTTTTGTTCCATCGAAGTGTTTTCTGTAACGTCTAACCGATTGATTGCTAAGGGAGATATTGTATATCGCATCGTGTAGCTACTAAGAAGAATGTATCTTCCTATTGATATATGAATTCATTCTAGATAAACCAAATTAGGTCGCCTGGAAGCACCTATAATCAAAGATACTGTATATTCGTTGCCAGTGGCATCAAGGGTGTTTCCAAGCAGTGCAATTTATTTTTGGTGATACGGGTAGAGTCTTACGCTACCTAAATATATTGCTGCTCGTTATTTTTATTCCCGTTGATGCCCAAGGGGAAACAACGGATGCCATCCGTATGTTTGGAGAGCCTTCATATTCGCTGAACCTGCACATGGACGTATTCACTGATATTACTGGACGTTTGACGTTAGAGGATATTCAACAGCTTCAGTATCAAAAACAATTTGTCAGAAATAGCGAATCGATTATTAACCTTGGTATGACGGACAATCAACATTGGGTACGGTTTCATCTAAGCAATTCTGGTATAAAGGAGTCCAGCGACGAGATTGAAACGTGGTATCTCGAAATCGGACGGGCTTTGCTGGATGTTGCTGTATTATACACACCACTATCTGACGGAGGGTATACAGCAACAACATCAGATTTAAGCGTACCTTTTAGTAAGCGAGAAATTCGCCATGTTAATAGTATATTTCCTGTTTCAATGGCTGCTGGTGATGAAGGCGTGTTTTACCTTAAGGTAAAACACGCTACAGTATTACTGCTCCCCTTGACCTTATGGACGCCACAAGCCTTCGTAGAGAAAGTTGCATCAGAAGAGTTTTACTACGGGATATACTTTGGTGTTTTGCTTGCATTGATCGTTTTTAACACATTCATATATCTGCAAAGTATGGATAAATTATACCTTTATTACATATCTTACATTATATGCCTTGGCTGGTTTCAGCTAACCGAAGTGGGGCATGGTTTAATTCATAGCGACTTACTTTTTCTACTTGAAAAAGATGACGTGGTTATTGCTATATGGACTACCACCGGGTTTGCCATTTTATTCTTTAGAGAGTACCTTTTAAACAAAAAAACAAATCCCATTATAAGCTATATCGTCAACGTCATCTTATGGATCATACTTTTAAGTATCCTGATCAGTAGTGTCATGGGGAAATATCTCGCAGTATATTGGGCAAGTATATTTTCTATTATTTTCCTAACCTTTATTTTAATGGCTAGCTTCATATTGTTATTAAATGGAAATAAAAATGCCAGATACTTCTTGCTAGGGTGGGTCTGTAACACCACAGGTTTTATAATATATTCATTAGTTGCTAATGACGTTATTGTCGTTAATCTCTTCACGGTGCACTTTATTGAGGTTGGCGTTCTATTTGAACTGACCTTTCTGTCTTTAGCAATGGCCGACAAAATAAACCGATCTAGAAAATTAACATTAACGCTAAACAATGAAAGCATTGCTCGAATGGAAAGTTATACCGCCATATTTAATAACTGCCAACATGGCAAGTATCAGATGAACTTAGAAGGGGTCATTCTAGAGGTAAACGCTGCTGCCGCGACTACTCTCGGGTATTCTAGCATCAATGCAGTGTTATCCAACAAGCAAGCAGTTGCCCGTCAACTATATAGTAGCAGTATAAATGCGATGCAAAGCATTGTATCAAATAGAGATACTAGCCAGGAATTTTATACTGTACTAGAAGATGGATATACGCAACGTTGGTTTTTACACACATCCCGACAGGTTAATGACAACAATTCAGGAAGGCCAAGCTATATTGACGGTAATATTATCGATATTACCGAGGAGAAGAAGAGAGATTTATCCAAACAACAGGAACTCAAAGAGCGAGTCGATAAAGAGTTAGCAGTCATTGCATCAAACCATAAAAGCCAATTTTTGTCCGTGATGAGTACTCATATAAGAGTTCCACTAACGGCTATTGTTGGGTATTCCGAATTATTAAAAGATGGCGATGTTAGCCAACAAGAAAAATCTTTCTATACCGATATTATTCTTAAAAATAGCCAACGATTACTAAGCCTCATAAACGACATCTTGGACTATTCAAAGATAACCGCGGGAAAATTAGATATCGAATGCACTCCTGTAAACTTAGGAATTCTTATTGAAGAAATCGCAACAGAAAACAGACAAAAAGCAATGTCAAAGTCAATCACCTTCGTTGTAGATTATGAATGTCCGATTCCCGAAATTTTTATGACAGATGCCACACGAGTCCGACAAGGGCTTCAAATTTTGTGTGACAATGCATTAAAATTTACCCGCAAAGGCGGGGTTACCCTAAGGGTATCCTATATCAATGGGGTCTTGATATTTTTAGTATCAGACACGGGCAAAGGAATTAAAAAACATCGGATAAACACCCTGCTAGACCAGAATGGATTGGTTGAGAGAGGGTCGTTCGGACTGGCTATTTTGAAAAGTTTTGCTTTACAAATGGGTGGGTCATTAACGTTTACCACCGAACAAAATAAAGGAAGTGATTTTACGTTTTCTGTTCCTGTCACATCCCAAAAGAAGCTAATGATGGAGAAAACTCAACATAGTGACGTTGATGCTATAAAAAACGCTACACCGTCAGATATCCCCGTCTTAAAAGGAACCGTATTGGTCGCAGAAGACAACCTAGTTAATCAAAAAATCATTGCCAAAGTGATTGAAAAAACAGGGGTTACCGTAATTGTGGTTGAAGATGGAGTTGAAGCTTGCGAATATTGCGACACGCATAATGTCAATGCAACACTACCGGATTTGGTATTAATGGATATCAACATGCCCCGTCGTAACGGCCTAGAGGCTACTGAGTATCTGAGACATAAAAAGTATGATATTCCAATCTATGCGTTGACTGCTGAAACAGCAAAGTCTGAAATCAACAAAGTCATGGACGCTGGCTGTGACGGTTTTCTTAGTAAGCCTCTTGAGAAGAAAAAACTCTACGCAATACTTACGTTAATCTTATCGGATGGCATTTCGACGTAATGCTGAGGGCATAAAGCTGGCCTTTGGCGGCAATTCTTCTTTTGATGTTAGATTTTCTATGCCTTGAAAAAAATAAACGCCCTCTTTTAAGTCGTGAAAGGTATCAGCGACTGAAAAAACTCCAGGGAGCTGATGGTATTGTTTGCTGTAAGAAATGCTAACTCGCCATAACTCATCATTTTTATCATAGTTCTCTGCTAACAGGATTAACCAACTATCCTCATCAATGTAAAACCGGCGTTTTTTGTAGGCGTGCCGCTTGCCTGTTTTTAGTATTCCTTCAACAACCCACACCCTATGTTTTTCATAACGCAAGAAGTGTGGCGCAAGGTGATGTTTTGTCATTAGGTGCTTGTCTTCTAAATCCGATCGTGAAATTTTATCTGAAAGAATGATATTGTTATAGGGAATTACCAGCTCCTTTTTTCCGATTGTTCTCCAATTATAGTGATCTATGGAGCCATTAAATAGATTGATTTCATCGGCAAAACGAACAGATTCCGATAGCTGCATCGGAGAGTCGAAATCCACACCAGGAATCCGCATGACACGCCTTTGGCCAGGGAGGTATACCCAGCCTTGTCGCGGGCGCAGTGAAGCGTTGACCTGCTCGTGCAATAACAGTATGCCGCCAGCATACCTGCTTGGCGAGCGTATTTTTGATAAATAGTAAATATAAGGCTGATCAATATCAGATGGCCCTCGCTCGCGATCATAGTAGCTTAAGTATAAAGAGATTGTACTGTTGAACGTTATATACTTATTTGTGTCTCTTCGTGTTACTTCTCGAGTTCGTAATTCCGTATAAACACCCTTGTAGGTTAGCAGGTGATTCCAAACTAAGCGGTTACCTTGATTTGTATGAATAAAGGGCGGAGCAGGGTAGGCCCCGGTTACGGTATTATTAATTTCATTGCTTGCGGTTATGTTTTTTTTTGCGAACCCATAAACCCACTCCGGGTAATAGGCTGTACGGTATGTAGGGTACACATTTACTTTCATCGAATTGGGATATCTGCTTATTAACTTTACCAGGCCCTCAGGCAGTACGTCCTTGTATTTACCAAGATTTTTGGCATCTACTTTATAAAGGAGCTCACTTTCACGTAATGTCACATCAAGATCAGGGACATTCCGATTGCCGCCTTGCCACTCGGGAATGCTTCCGTCGGCATTACCTCCGTATTCGGCTCCAAACGGGGTTAGCCCTTGATCGTATCCAGCTGCTAAGGATAAGGAGGGTGTGATTAACAAAGTAAGTACAAGAGCAAGCAACACGGATCGTAAAACCGAATATTGTTGTAAAATGATTTTTACGTTTTGTATTTTCATCCGCGTGCGCCCTGATAGATCTCATAACGATCACGCCCTGCATCCTTTGCAGCGTAAAGAGCCTTGTCTGCTAATGCAATGAGTGTATTAGCGTTGTAAGTATTGGCGGTAATAGTACTTGCTATACCAATGCTTGCGGTAAAGCTGATAGATGGAGATGTTAATGTATGTGATCGAAATAATTCACAGAGTCGCTCAGCTATCACTTCACCATTAGTATTTGTAACTGGAGGCAGTATAATTGCAAATTCTTCACCACCATAACGAAAAGCCTTATCTCCCTTACGTGTAATAGCTTTCATTAACAGACTTGCGGTTTCTTGTAGGCATTGGTCTCCAACAATATGGCCGTATTGATCATTTATCTTCTTGAAATGATCAAGGTCTATTATCATAAGAATAAGATCACTTCTATCCGCTTCACATTGTGATAACTGACGCTTTAGAAAGGAATCAAAATGGCGCCTGTTATACAAGCCTGTTAGTTCATCTGTTATTGTAGCTTTGAGTAGTTGATCACCTTTATCTTTTAATTTAATTCGCATCGCCTCAAAATGGCAGGCAAGCTGAAACATTTCGTCTCTCGTTGACAACGATATTGGCGTTGCTAGATCTCCATTAAAGAGGCGCTTACTTGCAGATACCAGTGCAAGTAGAGAGTGACTTATACTCGAAAATATCCCCATCAGCAGATAAAATGCTCCCATAAAAACCACACACATTAATATAAGATTGAGTATTTGCTGTTGCTTTAGCTTGTATATTCGTTGTTGGTATTGTGCTAACAGAGCATTAACAAGAACGGATTGCAATTCACGCAGCTTATTAATTTCTACATCACAATGATCAATAAACAAAGAGGGATCAGTTGTTAGAGAGGGATCAAAGGTAATATTATCTTCCATAATTCTATTAAGGTTTTTTAGCCCATCAAGCTGCTGTTTATAGAGGGAGAATTGTTCGCGTGTTATGTAATCATTATTTAACGTGTTTTTCAGTCGGAGAAGCAGTCGAGAAGAATCTGATTTTAGGGATTCAGAAAGGTCTTGTAGTGAATTTACACCTTGTGAGTCAATGTACCCCCGCTCAAGAATAGAGGCGCCGATGATTTTTGATTTTTCCATTTTGGATATCGGCGAGTTGAAGAAGTAGGTTATAAGGGAGACAAGATTCAATGAATAGATATCACTATCATTAAAAATATGGTTATCACTTATGTAAAGCTCTTCAAGTTGATTAACCTGAAGTAGTATATGGTTTATATCATTTAGTCGAGTATATAAGGTACTCCCTTCGTTTAGAATCCCCTCAAACTCTACTTCAGCGGATGCTTGTAGTCTAATGAGCGCCCTGTAGGTTGATGATGTTGCTGGTAGATCAAGTACATCACTTAACGCTAATAACTCAACGATAACGGAATCCTTTGTAATGTCTGGGCTAACCACATTTCGCCCGTATTGATTTCTTATACCAATCAACGCATGGTTAATTGCGTGTATTTTTTTTAATTTCCCAATGGCATGGTATTTATTTGAGAGCGCATCGATTTCCTGTTGATTCCCCAACAAAACAAGGAGGGTTGATACTGTGAAAGGGATTGCGAAAATTGCACAGGCTAACGCGAATTTCTTTACATAAGAAATTCGGCCCATCATGGTCGTTACAGGGTATAGAAGTGTATCAATAGCATTTTTTAACGTAGGCATTGATGTTCATTTCTTATTGGGGTTACTAGACTCATCACTTCACAAATAAACGGATAAATTTAAGCATAGTAAACCTTTGGATTTTTTACACTTGATAACTTTATCCGTATAAAATACACTCATTTGGTTGTTTGACCAATTAAATGAGTGTATTTGGGCCCTTTACCTTGCGTTTGCCTTTTCTCTGTGCGACATTACAAAGCGTTACATGGCATAGTGTCACAGTTTATAATGTTACCGTTGCTGTATAGTCATCCGCAGCTCCGATGCGCAACAGTGTAAAAACTTAAGGGTAGATTAACTATGAATGCACCAGCTTTTGCTATTGAACCTGTTCGACGTAATTTTAAATTTCCATTAAAAAAGTCCAAAATAACTCACTGGAATGGGGCAGGGCGAAACTTCACAAATTTCCTAAATGCCTTATCGGTATTTTTCCCAGAAGGTGAACGCTTTTTTATTGATAGTGTTAGGAACTATCGTGATCAAATTACTGCGCCCCAGCTAAAGCGTGACGTAAGTGCGTTCATTGGCCAAGAGGCATTCCATAGCCGTGAACACGTTGAGTACAATAACGCTCTAGCAGAAGCTGGCTTTCCCGTAGAGGCCTATGAAAAGGTTGTTGCAATTTTATTGGACAACATAAAAGAGCGTACCCCTAAAGCATTTCAGCTTTCTATAACTGTCGCCTTAGAACATATTACTGCCATCTTAGCGAACGGCGTCCTAGAAACCCCAGAAGCAATGGAGGGGTCTGACGAGGGTTACGTCGCCCTTTGGCATTGGCATGCTCTAGAAGAGACTGAGCACAAGGCCGTTGCATTTGATGTGTTTAACCAAGTGGTCGGTGGTGGGCTTGGATCCTACCTTCTAAGAACTGGGGCGTTTACCTTTGCTAATGCGGTTTTTTGGCCTGCAGTAGCGGCTGTTTATTTGGATATATTACGAAGAGATAAGCAATTATCCAACCTCAAAGGTTGGCGGGCAACCTATGACAATATGTGGGGAAAGAACGGCATTCTCAAGCTCATAATCCCCGATTGGTTAGATTATTATAAGCCAGGATTTCACCCGTGGGATCACGACAACAGACATCTCCTCAAGCGCGTAGAAGAAATAATTGCTGTTGTTGGAGCACCTAAAACTAAAGCCACTAAAAAAACCACAAAGAAAGTTTCAAAGAAATCTCAACCTCAAGAAGATAATGTATAAGGGGGATGTCAATGAACACTATAAATGAAACGATCAATAACAACGCTACCCCTTACCTTGATGTTGCCGTTGTTGGTGCAGGATTTGGTGGTATTGGCCTAGGCATTAAACTAAAGCAAGCTGGTGTCGATAATTTTCGGATATTCGAACAAGCTTCTGATGTGGGCGGCGTGTGGCGCGACAACATCTATCCAGGTGCAGCCTGTGATGTTCCCTCTCACCTTTACTCCTTCTCGTTTGAACCTAATCCAGAATGGAAGAATATGTTTGGTGGGCAGGAAGAAATATACGCCTACTTACAAGGCTGCACTAAAAAATACGGCTTAGACAAAAGAATACAATACGAGACAACAATTTGTGCAGCGGAATTTGATGAAGTCGCTGGATTATGGACGTTAACGGATTCATCTGGTAAAAACTATCTCGCCAGAACCTGCGTAATGGCCGTGGGCGCACTGAATGTTCCTTCAAAACCTGCTTTTAAGGGTATGGATGATTTTTCTGGCAAGATAATGCACACTGCTGAATGGGATCCGAGATGTGATTTAATTGGAAAAAATGTTGCTGTTATTGGTACTGGTGCCAGTGCCATTCAAGTTGTCCCCAATATTCAACCGCGTGTTAAAAAACTGACGTTGTTTCAACGAACCCCGCCCTGGGTATTACCCAAGCTCAATCGTAAAATAGCGGCACCAGAAACAGCGTTGTATAAAAACATACCGTTCTTACAATCTTTGTACCGCAAAACTCAGTATGCGCTTTTTGAAAGCTTTTATCCGCTATTTCTATGGAATACACCGGCGTCAAAAGTGCTAGATACTGCTGGCCGTGCCTGTATAAATGCCCAAATAAAAAATCCGGAATTACGTAAAAAAGTAACCCCTGGCTATCGACTCGGTTGCAAGCGTGTATTGCTTGCTAGTAATTATTATCCAACGTTGACTAAAGAAAATGTTGAAGTAGTTGCTAACGGAGTTAAAGAAATTAACGCCAGCGGTATTGTTGACAGCGATGGCGTTCAGCATGATTTAGATGCAATCGTTTTAGCAACTGGCTTTAAAGTTCCTACGGCGGGCGCACCATTCCCGATAACTGGCAAAGGCGGGCGACTATTAAGTCAGGATTGGAAACAGTTATCTGAAGGGTATAAAGGCATTGCTGTGAGCGGTTACCCTAACTTATTATTTATCATGGGTCCAAATACAGGGCCGGGGAATACGTCGGTAATATTTTTCATAGAAGCGCAGCTTAATTATATTACCAAGTACATCGCCACATTAAACAAGAAGTCGCTTAGGTATATGGATCTACAATCAAAAGTGCAAACCGCATTTAATAAGAAGATTCAGAAAAAAATGGAAAACACCGCCTGGACATCAGGCTGTCAAAGCTGGTATTTAACGGATGATGGGAAAAACAGTACCCTTTGGCCAAGCTTTTCTGCAGACTATTATTTGCAAACCCTCTCATTCGACGAGAGAAACTATACCCGATTTACGTTAATGGATGAGGGGGTGGAGTCACTAGAGTTTGCGTAATACTCCCCCATGGATAGACAAGATCTATGTGCCTAAAAAGCCTCGCGCCACGTTAAATGATGTGATGCGAGGCTGTTTTTGCGTACTTTAATATGCTTTAGTGGTTGTATAACGGTAATTATCTAACGGAAAATGCTTTGCTCTCCACAATGACTCTACTGATGTGGATGGACGTAACATGGGTGCATCACCATGTACATCAAAGTAATAGCTGTTTGCAACGCCACAGTTATTATTAAAAAATACCGTATTTTTCTGTCGTTTCTGAATATCCTTAAAATACGCATCGTGTACATGCTGTTTGATTTCTACGCTTGTTGCATTTCGGTTCAGCCCCTCCTTAATACACCGTATGGCATGGGTTGTGTTTCCCTCAACAGTCTTAAAGTATGAGGTGGCTATTAGCGCATAAGGGCCCAATATCGTATAGAAATTGGGGTAATTCGGAACAGAAACACCTTCGTAAGATTGATGACGTTCTTTTTCCCAAAAATCCCCCAAATCCTGACCTGTTTTTCCGATAACCTCATAAGAGGGGAGATTCCCCTTTTCAAACACACGAAATCCAGTGGCAAGAACAAGAACGTCCGTTTTATGGAGTTTGCCGTCTGTTGTTTTGATGCCTGTTTTGGTTATACGCTCTATCGATGAAGTAACTAGGTCTACATTTTCTTTACCAAAAGACGCAAAATACTCATTAGAAAAACTCGGTCTTTTGCACCCAAAACCGTACTTAGGTGTGAGCTTTTCCCACAAGTCCTTTCGATCAGGTAGTTGATGTTTTATATTGTTGGTACCTGCTTTTTCTGCCATCCGCACCAACCAAGGAACCTGCTTATAATAAATCGCAGAAAGAACCATGACTGATTCACTCAACGAATCTGTTGCAAGCCTTACTGTCTTCTGGAGCATCGGAACAAGGCGCAGCGCACTTTTACACCACGCTGGAATTTCCCCGTCAGGTTTTTTTAATATCCAGATAGGTGTTCGCTGAAAAACATTCAGTTGCCCAACGGTTTTTGCTAACTCTGGGACTAACTGGACCGCAGTTGCACCTGTCCCGATAACGGACACTCGCTTACCCTTTAAATCAACACTGCTATCCCAGCGACCGGTATGTATTGTTACCCCACCAAAACTTTTCAATCCCTCTATATCAGGTTCCTTTGGAGATATTAGCCCTCCTGTGGCTGAAATAATGTGACGGGCGGTAATCACTTTATTATCATTTATATCAAGTCGCCATAAATGGTTACTTTGATCAAACTCGGCACGAGAAACACTGGTATTAAATTGGATACTAGAATACAGCCCATATTTTGCGGCAACGCGTTTTGTATAATTATGAAGATCCTCTCCAGGGGCAAATACCCGAGACCAATTGGGGTTTTGTTCAAATGAATAGGAATAGGTGAATGAGCTAATGTCCACTGCAATTCCAGGGTACTGATTGTCTCGCCATGTCCCCCCGACACCGCTCGCACGCTCAAGAATTAAAAACGAGTCTATTTTCTCTCCCCTTAATTTGATTGCCGAAGCCAAACCTGATATCCCTGCGCCAATAATGACGACCTCGTAATCTGGCTCACTTTGAGGAGAGGTGTTGCGTGTGTTTTTTGATGTCTCTGATATTGTATCGGTGTATGAACTCGTCATATATTGCTCCTTAGCTCAATGTGTCTGTGGTCGTTTTACGCAGCAATGTTTTTTGCAGCTACAGTTGACGCTACGTGAGGGGAGGGGCTGCCGAGTGTGGCAACAGTATGCTTTCTTATAAACTCAACTAGTATAGGGAAATCTTGCTTCGCTTCTTTCAAAAAAGGGAATAACACGGGCCATATGTGTGGCATGCGTCGTCGAGATATCAGCTGAGTACTAACACCCGCATTGTCTGCAGCAGCTTTTATCATGTAAGCATCATCTCGTAGCGCCTCGTGTTCACTAACGGTGATGCAGAGGGGTGGAAAGCCTGAGTAATCACCCCGGCACGGAGAAAGCAGCGGGGAGGTTAAGTCTTCCCCCGGGCAGTACAGTTCTGGCAACATATCAAATACGCTGGGGGCCAACATTACATCAGACGTTGCATTTGCAACACGCGAATGCACGTCATCATAAAGCTCTCCGCCGGGTGATATTGCAACGGCACAATCTGGCATTGCAATATTATCTTCTTTTGCCCGTATCATTGTGACTAACGTTAGACTGCCACCCGCAGAGTCTCCCATTATGGCTAAAGGGGTTTCTGGTGCTCGTTGACGAAGCACCTTATAAACATCATAACAATCATCGATGCCTGCAGGAAAAGGGTGCTCAGGTGCTAGCCGATAGTCGACTAAGAAAACACGTGCTTTCAGTCGCTTGGCAAGCTCGGCGGCAAAATGATAATACGTGGCAATGTCACCCGCAATAAACGCCCCACCATGAAAATATATTATCGTCATTGTTGGATCTTCTACTTCAACCCAAGTGCCAGGAACTCCAGCAATGGTGTCAGGCTTTTTGGTTACACTTGCAGGTAGCGGTATGGGCATGGGCGGACTTGCAACTTTCCGCAAATGTGCAACAAGATCTTGCGGGGTTGAAACGTGTTTTTTTATACGTAATTGGATGCCAATATTGATTAGCTTTGCACTCATGGATGTCATGGTAATAGCCTAGATTTGTTGATCGTATATGCTTATGCGAAAAGGCGGTAAACTTCACCGATTGTTTTGGTATAAAGTCGTGGCGCTAAGCGCTTTGCTCTCCAAGCAATTCTTGCATCTAACTGAGGTAGAATGTATAGCTTCCCCTTGTCTAGTGTGTTTAGAGAAAGTTTTGCGACTTTATCGCTCGTTGTCATTGCTAATGAATTCATTGCCCTTTGACCCAAACTCTTTTTTTGCGAATCTATTCTTCCACTGGCGATAATATTTGTGGGAACTAATGTAGGGCACAAAGCGCTGATATGTACACCCGTCCCCGAAAATTCAGCGGCCAATGTTTCTGACAGCGCAAGAACGCCGGCTTTAGTGACATTGTATGCTGACATTTCTGGCGCCGCACCAAATGCTGCTGCGGATGCTACATTGATGATGCCACCATAACCAAGACTCTTTAATTTTGGCGCAAAAAAATGGCAGCCATGTATAACACCCCATAAGTTTACATCAACACACCATTTCCAGTCTTCAAGGGGGACCTTACCAATTGCCCCACCAACACCAACACCGGCATTATTAATGAGCAGTGTAATCGGACGCCCCAATAATGTTTCGGCCTCATTGGATAGGCGCCTCATCTCGTCTGCATTCCCGACATCACATTGGTAAGGTACGGCAATACCCCCCATTTTTTTTAACATTGATGCTGTCTTTGTTGCAGCTTCTTCGTCTATATCAACACACAAAACAGATCCGCCTCGCTTTGATATTTCATAAGCAAAGCTTTTGCCTATCCCACTTCCTGCGCCTGTTACTACCGCAGCGGATTGCTTTGATATTTTGTTGGATTTTATTAACACATGACTACCTTTTTGGGTTCATTTGACTGTTTGGATGTACTGCGTTCGAGTGACATAATGAAAGTTACTTCCTCTTCGGTTAGCCAACTGCATGCAACGGTTGGGTAAGGGAGTGGGCTTCTTTTTTATTGTCGAGATTTTTATTTCCACTATTTTTTCGATCGAGCACCCAATTTTTTAACGCTATAAACGCCTTGTGAGTATCATTTGATTTATCGTATTCCTTTTTCCATGGCTGAATAACGTTTCGGTTGTCATCGTCCCAAGGATGAAAGTTAGGTAAAAAATATCGAGGGGTGTGATAAAGCATCTTTGACAAAATTGCAGGTTTAATTAACACGCAATAAGACATTACCAATGCAGATTTGACATTAAGCAGTTGTTTATCTTCTTTTACTAGCATATATAGATTACTAAATAGTAGGGATGCGCCAATAGCAGTTCCCAAAACCATACCTATTGAACGAGTAAAGTATGCTCGACTTCCTCCGCCACAAGCCTCCACAAACACATCAAAACTCACGGATTTATGCTCTGTTTCTTCAACAAAGTGCCAGTATAGAAAACTCACTATCTCTGGGTCTGTGTCTTCAAATACATCCGGGTTTTCTAAAAAGGCAGAAGATAATACTGCGGTGAAATGCTCAAAAGATGCGGCTATCGCTCCTTGCATTTCGACACTCAACTTGTTTTGAAACCATAGGCGCCTTTTTTTAAAGCCTTCCTCGAAACGATCTATGGGGAGACCTTTCTTCACTAGGATCGAATTCATAATATCATGCTCTCTGGCATGAATCCGCTCTTGATGTATAAAATCACGAGCAGCCTTTTTGATAGCGGGATCCGATATTTTTGCCATTTGCTCTCTTGCAGATCGCAAAACCCAACGCTCAGCTTCCGGTACCACCGCAAGAACTGCGGTCATAAAGTGCGATGACCAAGGGTCGTTGTTAAACCAGTGAGTATTGACGGTTGTATCGGTCAAGTCGAATTTCAGATCCCTAACAATGACCTCATCGTATCCAATTTTCTTGCTCTCTAATGCCATGATTTTGTCCCCCCCAAATATAATATTTAAACTTAACGTCGCTTTTTTATTCCATCTAGATTTATTAATTGAGTGTTGCCTGCATTGCTAAATCCGCGTCATTGGATTCTTGATAAGCAGATTTCCACTGCTCAAATTTATCAGGGTATCCTGTTTGCCAGGGATGAAATCCTGGTTTGTAAAATTCCAATATGGCAGGAAGCGTTTTTCTGAATAAGCCATCCTTGCCAAACATGACACGCGCACCTTTTTTAAGTTCTGTTACATTTAGTTCGCCATCGGAATACATCATGGCCATTGTTCCAAGTGTCAGCGGTACAAGCGCTAAAGGGTAGAGTGTTGCAAGCGCTATCGTTCGGGTAAAATATCCGCCGCCAGCTGCTTGCTGATATACATCCCAAGCCACGGCTTTATGCTCAACTTCTTCAGCCCCATGCCACATATAAAATGCTTTCATTGATGGGTGTGCATTAGCCAATACTTTGTCATCATTACTGAACATGTGCTCACCAAGTGACGCGGTTAAATGCTCTGCTGCCACGGTGGCGGCAAGTTGAACTTTATGGGATGAAATCTTTTGGAACCATGTAAGCGCTCCCTTTATCATCGCGACGGATCCTTGGACATTAAGGCCTTGGCTTTTTAGGTGTTTATTAAAGTCAGAGTGCGCTTTTCCATGTTGGCCTTCTTGATAAATAAAGTGCTTCACTTGAGTTTTTAGCACAGGGTCTGAAATCTTATCTGCATAATTCCTGACGGATTGAATGAACATTCGCTCGCCGTCAGGAAATGCTAACTGCATCGCATCAAACATGCGCGAACCAAAAACCTCACCCTGCCAAAAGCGAGGCGTATTTGTTGCGAACACAAATTTGGCTGGCCTAGGGATTATCGTGTGGTCTCGAGGTGTTGTTATCGAAGTAACCCACGGTAAAATTGCGGAACCAGTTGTTACACCTGATGATACTCTGCTTATTGAACTGTCCATTCGTGCCCCTTGTCATTTGGTTGGGTAGGTGAACATAGTATAGCGCATGAACAACTATAGTATAGCTGCAACTATACTATAGTTGTTCGATCTCGATTTAGCTATCCTTATCTGCCATAATCAAATGGAAATTAAGGGGTTTTTAGTATTGCCCCCTAGAAAGAGGTCACTACTGTTAGGAAAAATAGGTATGCCTGAGAATAAGTTCCGATTGGGAGAGCTTGCTGATATAGCCGGAATTGCTAAGAAAACAATTCATTATTATATTAATATCGGCGTGTTACCTGCGCCTAAAAAGGTGCACGGCAGATTATCCCTTTACGATTCGAACCACGTAAAGCTCGTTAGCCTTGTCCAGCGATTGCAGACAGATAAAAAACTTCCTCTTTCCTTTATCGCACAGCTATTTAAGCAGGGAGGCTATGACGCAGACACGTTAGAGCTGGGGTTAATTGCCAATAGTTATGAAAAGATGGTGGATGGCACCTCATTGCTAAGTGCGCAATCTGACACAAGCACCAAAGTGTTGTCGCAAACCCATGATGTAACAGAAGATACACACAAAAAACTCGTGTCACTGGGTATTTCAAGTTCAATGACAGACACTCTTGCCGTTGATGAGCAAAAAATAGGTAAGTTAATTGAGAAGGCTGATGAGCTAAATATACCTTTTGAAGCACTTGAGAAATTCCAGGCGTTAGTAGATAAGATGGTCATCATTGAATCCGATGCCATTATTCAAACTATTGATGGCGATTCAGGTTATAGCGATGTCATTAAAAAGTTAGCCACCATCGATGATCTGTTTAATTCCTACATTCGAAAATCAAAATCAACATTGCTTCGAAAACATTATGAGAAAATTTATACCGACGCCCCATTTTCAATCAATAAACTCCATGAGCAACTGTATATTCCAAGCCCCGCTTTTTTGAATAAACATCACATCAGTGAAAGTTTAAGCTCTCAAGACAAAAGAACGAATGAAAGCCTTAAGACAGCATCAGGCATACTGACGCTAGCAGAAGGATATATGGCAACAGGAAACTATACACGTGTAGTAACCCTTGCAAAACGTGTCATTAAAAAGTCAAAAAATAATGTTGATGCATTAGTGTTGGCAGCAGGTGCTCAGGCTATTTTAGGGAATACGGATGAAGCGATAGCACTTTCAGAAAAAGCCGTTTCATCCTCTCCGCTCAGCGCTAAAGCCGCAGCTTACCATGGCATGATTTGTATTGTTCAAGCCAGTCGCGTTGGCGGTATTATCTCCCCTGGAAAATGGTTAAAAAAGGCATTAGCATCATTCAAATTAAGTGTCTCCCTTGAGCCAAAAAATGATCGTGAATTGGTAGATATATTGCTAATGAAGGGCAGGGCGCTGACGATTATGCCACCCAATCTAGGCATGGTAGATGAGGGTATAGAGGCTCTAATACAGTTAGATCGCATCCTCTTGAAACATACCGACAATGAGTTGGAGTGGGCATTCTCTGGGTTTAACGCCATTCTATTTAATAATATCAATTTTTATTTGGGAGAAGCTTTTAGTTTAAAGGAGGATTCAGTGAAGATGAGAACACATTGGGAGCGGGTCATTCTTAGTGACCCAGCATCCAATTTTGGAAAGATAGCGTATGAAAAAATGAGCTAATGAATGCGTTACTAGTCGTATCTATTTGGGGGTAGCACAACAATGTCAGGGGCCTGGCGAAGATAGTTTGCTATTTGATTAGGTGTACCTTTATAACTTTTATCGAAGTTAATATTTATAACAAAACCTATAGGGCCACTTTTTGGTAAGTCGTGCATTTTAAAGCCTACGTTTGGTAGCTGGCCAGGAAACCTTTCTGGCTGGTCGATTACATTTTCATCATCGTTGTAATGCAGCGATATGACTTCCTTGTTTTCGCTAGAGAAATCAAAAAAGGCCAAGATATCTAGATTTTGTTTTGTTGATAAAAATATCCAACCATCAGACTCAGAAATTCCATTTTCAACGTGAAGGCGCTCAATATCGTCCACCTTACCATCGGTAACACCTGGGAGTTCTGGGCCAGAAGCAGTATATAGTTCGGCTCCGAAAAGATTATTTCCTTCAAGAGACATTATCAGTACCGGGTCTACCAACAGTACACGCAATGCTCTTGGTATTAGAATGCGCACATCATATACTGTTGACTTTGCATAATGATGCAGTTGTAAATCGATATGCAGCAAAGGAAGCTTGGCTAAATTAAGCACAAGATCCATTTGAGTCGTACTTCGAATAGCACCACTGCGAACAGATTTAGGCATAGCAACAAGGTTTCTATTATTAAATTCGTAACGAAGAATATTGTTGAGTATCCCGGTCGTTAGTCGTACTTTTAGCGCATCAATTGGGTTTTCATCACCAGAAAACTCAGTAATTGAAAAATCATTCCAACTAATGTGGTTATCCTTATTGTAAGATATGGAATAGAAATCCGTTTCAACCAAGGCTTCATCAGCACTATAACGAACATATTGATCATCACTTCGAAGGCGAGATTTTTTCACCAAATAAACATATCGCGGCGTGTCGGTTTTATCATAAAGAACAATTTCCTGAATAATTTTCCCATCGTACAGATGACCACTTCCTCGGCGTTCGCCTGCGTCTTTGTAGATAAACACAAGCTTATCATTTAGATCGACAATGCCAGGGGCTCCGCCAAGCTCTATATCACCGTACTCAAAATACACTGCTCCGTTTTTATTGTATTCATCGATTTGAAAAGGTATAGGTTCCATTTCACCATCGATTAGTGCGGCAAGGGAAAAATCAGCGATAGGTTGCCCTAATGCCTCAGGCAGTTCAGAACCTTCTATCATAATAACCTTAAACGCATCAATATCCGCCAAAGGCTCAGCACCGAGCACTGTTTGGCTAGTTGAAAGTGTTAGCATCATTACGGTGATGATTGCGCTTAAATAGCGGAGTTGACTTGACATGTATTTTCTCAAATTAATAGTTGTCCATTAAGCAATCTTTGCAGTATTTTTTATCGCATGCAAAATTAATTTTGCCTCTCTTCTGCTCATATATTTAGGTACCGCATAGATACCATGAGCTTCGGTAAACGCAGAATCTGCAATTTTATCAAAGTCCTTTCTGTCTATATTGGGAACGCTCATGTCAACGTTCAGCTCATTGATAAGCTTTTTGGTGCGACTGATAAAGGCGTTACATGCAACTTCAACCCCAGCGTTACTATCAACAATATTTAGGGCCTGAGCGAGTTTCGCCAAGCGTTTAGAAGATGCTTTGTTATTAAAGTCTAATACATGCGGTAGGACAATTGCGTTTGAGCGACCGTGAGATATGCCGTACAGCGCCCCTAGCTGGTGGGCAATCGCGTGTACGTAGCCAATCCCTGCCTTATTAATTGCCAAACCAGCGTAATGGGAAGCCAAACCCATTGCCTCTCTTGCTTCAAGGTTTTCTCCATCCTGATAAGCGGTCAATAAATACTTAAATACCATCTGTATTGAAGCGAATGCGTAGCGATCAGATTCTTCGCTTGCCATGTCGCTTACCCATGCTTCTACAGCGTGAGTTAACGCATCCAATCCGGTGTCTGCTGTAATGCTTGGTGGCATGCCTTTCATTATTATAGGATCAAGAGCAACGGCCAGCGGTACTATCTTAGGGTCTATAATCAGACTTTTTTGGTGACTCTCATCGTCGGAGATAACCGCACCCATTGTCACTTCAGAACCGGTTCCGGCGGTTGTTGGTATCACAAACAGAGGCAGTGAATGCTCTTTGGCTTTAAATACACCAAATAAATTTTCCGGTTTTGTATTGTTGGCAGCAGCGCAGGCTATAACTTTTGCAGCATCTATTGATGAACCACCACCAATGGCAAGTACTGCGTCTGCATCAAACCGAGATAAAGCTTGTAACCCTTGAGTGACAACACTGAGGGTTGGATCTGGTGTTACAGCACTGAACACTGAACATTTAATGCCTTTACCTTCAAGTTCCGCCTCAATAGGAGATGTAACCCCTAATTGATATAGCACTGCATCAGTAACAATAAGTATCCGCTTAGCCCCTAGCATCGAAATATTATTACACAACTTAATAGAAGAGCTCTCGCCTAATATGACTAACGGTCTAGGCGGAGTGACCACCTTAAGAAGTACCTTTAGGGCAGCTAATTGTGTTTTTGCTTTTATTGGAGTAAGTGGATTTATCATGTCAGCCTCAGCGTATTGCTCATATCAGTCAACCTAAAATACAGCAATTCGGTTGGTCGTACAACCAATTTTCCAATATCCGCTAAAGGAACGCCCAGAGCCTATATCGGTTGGGGGATTAGTATTTGGACATTTACATTAGCTAAGCTTGAAATTCCTAACAACTTCCTTTTGAGAAGAAACCTCTCGCTCAACCTCGGTGCTTGCTTTGAGTGCAGAGTCCGCGACGGCGAGGGTACCTTTAATAATATCATTGATTTTTTGAATATTTTTAGTCACATTTTTAATAACCATATCCTGCTCATACGAAGCAGAGGCCACCTGTGTATTGATGGTTTCACTGTCCTTTACAAGGGACGATATTAACCGTAATGATTCGCCTGTTTTTTTAGATTGCTCTACACTGATTAATGCTTGTTGCTTTGCATTTTCCATTGCTTTGACTGCAGCGGTAACATTAACGGATATAGAGTCGATATGCGTTTGTATTGTCGTTGTATTTGACGACGTTTTTGCCGCAAGCGATCTCACTTCATCCGCAACGACAGAAAACCCACGACCAGCTTCGCCCGCGCGAGCTGCCTCTATTGCGGCATTTAGCGCTAACAAATTCGTTTGCGCTGCAATACTATTAATAATATCCATAGTACCTTCGATGTTTTTGCTATCTTCGCTTAGCCTGTTAATGATATCCCTCGCACTATCAATACCGTCTGCCAGTTGATTTATTGAGTTGATATTTTGGTTTACGGCTTTTTGTGAAGACATTGTCTCAGACATTGACTTTCGCGCTAATTCGTCCGCCGTAGTGGCTGTTTTAGAAATCTCCTCTGCTGCGATCGCTAATTGGACATTAGCCTCAAGAGCCTGATTTATTTCAGAATATTGATTCTGACACCCATTATTTGTTTTCTTTGATAATTCAATAATGTTTTCGGCGCTTAACTCCATACTTTTATTGGCATTAGCAATGGCAATAAGAAGATTCTGTAAATGAGCTACAAATTGGTTAAAGTTCCTGGTCAAATATCCCAGCTCATCATTGGTATCATGATTGATTCTAAAGGTTAAATCGCCTTTCCCACTTGCCATTTCTTCAAGAGAAGCGCCGACCGCGGTAACCTGCTTACTAATCATCGAAGAAACCACCCCCCCCCAACGATAAGCAGAAAAAATATTGTCCCACCCCCTACAATCATGCTGTATTTTACAGTATTTGTACCGGTCACAATCACGGTTGACAGAGACTTCTCGAATTCTGAAAATCGACTAATCCTAAATTCTGACAACGTATCGATAAATTCTTTCTCATATTTTTTGACGTTTTCAAATGCTGTTTTTAGGTCATCTATATCGTCTATATCACCATTAAGGTTTAACACCAATTTTTCTGACATGTTGTAGTAGCGCTCAAAAAAACGCAATATACTAGAAACCTCATCGATTGAACTCTTATCGATACCCCCAATCGTAGACAACTCATTTTTTATATTCTTGGAATACACTCTTGCCTTACCCAAAATATCTTTAACAACAGTCTCTTCTTCCTCAATAAGGGCCGAGGAAAAAGAAGATTTAACCTGTCCGGTTAGAATCCTTACTTTCCCATACTTATCAAGAATCGGGAATTTGATATCGCTAATTTCTCTGACTTGGGATCCATTTATTTCTGTCATATAGTAGTTTAATGCAATTATCAACAATAATCCGGAAGCTCCGATAAGAGCAATTGCATTGATTTTTTGTTTTAACGTAAAGTTATAATTGATTTGAAAATCTCCCCCATAAATATGACGTTATTCTATTTAACAAACGCCTTACAATTAACATTAGACAAAATAAAACTGACTTCAAAGGGGTATAAATTGACATGACTTCGTTGTCTTAAAACTGGCAAAAAATTTATCACTAAAGTTTGTGAGTAACCATAACGCAGCTATAGTTTTCTTGTTACGTTGGGTAACTTATCAGGAGACGTTTTATGATTCCGAATTTTAAATATTTTATACCATCAATCACTGCTGTCCCACAGTTTGACATAAAAAAGGCCTAATTCTCGATAAGTGTTACAATGCAAGTGCGAACAAACAACGTAATACAAAAGGAAAATTAGGCCTTGGCACATAATAA
>MAAB01029230.1_pt1 | contig 68070 bp, 67 predicted proteins | sample 1115991 | NCBI WGS metagenome assembly MAAB01 (sample SAMN04961124, study PRJNA320927) | seawater metagenome | isolation source: sample BD02T18 sea water enriched with oil for 18 days | place: USA:Gulf of Mexico | collected 2013-07-27
TTGTTCACTATTGGCGCTTGTGGAGCCACTAGCCAAGTAATTTTCGCAGTCACCAACGCAATATAAATTAACAGCAACACACTCATTGCTTGCGCAATTTTTTGTTGGGGTAATTTGGCCAGAGCAGCTGAAAATGATGTTAAATTATTTGATAATGCCATTAATTATGTAAACTTCTTTTATTCTTTTCATTTAAAGCCTGCTATTTAATTCAGCCTTTTAATGTAAAATACGTGTAATTTTATAATGCAAGCCATCGATAATACTTGACCATTAGTCTCTCAACAAGCAATGTCCACATTTTTTACCTATTATTTACAAAAGAGGAGCAAAAGAGTGCGCAGTTTATGCTGGAATATGTTATTTTTTGCCAAATTGACCGCCATTCCTTTATATAAGTCAGACATACACTTTTATGGCAACATCAAATAAAAATAGTTCAATATTATTAACATCAACCAGATTAGATAAATGCGTCTGTTAGGATAGTGACTGCGCGCTTTTATAAAAGCTAAATCGTCGTCAAAAGACTATCATAATTGATGAATGACTAACGTAATGGGTTTCTTGAATATATGACAATAACAAAAGACAATAAGCTTACATCAACCAGATTAGATGAATGCGTCTGTTAGGATAGTGACTGCGCGCTTTTATAAAAGCTAAATCGTCGTCAAAAGACTATCATAATTGATGAATGACTAACGTAATGGGTTTCTTGAATATATGACGATAACAAAAGACAATAAGCTTACATCAACCAGATTAGACAAATGGCTTTGGGCAGCGCGCTTTTATAGAACCCGTGCTATAGCAAAACAAATGATTGATGGTGGAAAAGTGTTTTATAATGGTCAACGAGCCAAATCGGGAAAAGCAGTGAGTATCGGTGATTCAATCAAAGTTCGTCAAGGTTTTGATGAAAAGGAAATTGAAGTAATCGCTTTGGCAGACAAACGCAGTGATGCAACTTTCGCTCAAACCTTGTACCAAGAAACTGCCAAAAGCATTGAAACAAGAGAAAAAAATAGCCTTGCGCGCAAACAGGGTATTTTACTTAGCCCAGCAAGTGACACTAAACCAGATAAAAAACAACGTCGAAAACTACGAGAATTCAAAGAAAGGATGTAATCAATATGTCTATAACTGACATCAGCACTGACACCAACACAACAGATACACTTAACCGCTACTTATTCGACGACAGACATGTGCGTGGTGAGTTGGTACAGTTAAGTCAGAGTTACCAAAGTATAATTAAAAACCATAATTACCCTGTTGGCGTGCGTCTATTGTTAGGTGAATTAATGGCAGCAACTTGCTTGCTTACTGCAACCTTAAAATTTGAAGGTGACATCACAGTACAATTACAAGGTGATGGTCCTGTGGGATATATGTCTGTTAACGGTGATAACAATCAACAATTACGTGGTATTGCAAAAGTTGTAGAAGCATCGAAAGCCGATGGAGCACGCTCATTGCAAGAACTTCTTGGTAAAGGCAACATGATTATCACTATCAAACCTAACCAAGGTGAGGCTTATCAAGGTGTTGTTTCTTTAGACCAACCGACACTTGCACAATGTTTTGCTCATTATTTTGAAGTTTCAGCACAAATTCCAACGCAAGTCTGGTTATTTAGCGATGATGATAAACAACAAGTTGCTGGTAGTTTAGTGCAATTGTTACCTGACGGTGATGGCAGTAGTGAAAATAAAGAACAACAGCAAGAAGATTTTGAACATATAGCTCAACTCACAAACACCATCAAAAACGATGAAATTTTTTCACTTGAGGCAGAAGCTCTACTTTATCGCTTATATCATCAAGAGAAAGTTAGCGTGTTTGAACCACAAACCGTCAGTTACCATTGTGGTTGCTCAAGCAATAAGTGTTTGGCTGCTATTGCTCAAATAGAAGCAGGTGAAATTGAAGCGATTCTAGCTGAAAAAGGCAAAATTTCGATGACTTGTGATTACTGCCTGACAACTTATGATTTTTTTAATGAACAATTAAAAAGTTTCACTTCGAAAGATAGCCATTAATTATCAACTTTCATTATACCCCTGAAATTTCTTTTTTGATGCTCTTTTGGATAATTATTACTTAAAAGAGTGTCGATCCTCTGCTTTCCCACAGCCCCTATGGCTATTATTGTTGTAAAATTACGAACAAGATATAGTTTGCCATTTTCACTATTTCTGTTGCTTATACTGAAAACTTTCATCTTAGGTTATTTTTTACTTTCGTTTTGTGCATATATCAAATAGAATGTCGAATTATTAGCACAATGAAAACTTTTACACATTATTTCAACAATAAACTCAAACTTAACCACAACTTAATATTCGTCATACCTTAGGAGTGAATTTGCTATGACCGCCCAAGAAAACTCAATTGATTTGTCGCAATACGGCATTAATGATGTTGCAGAAATTGTTTACAACCCATCTTATGAGTTGCTTTTTAGTGAAGAAACAAAAGCAGGCCTAGAAGGCTTTGATAAAGGCGTAGTCACGGAGCTTGGCGCAGTCAATGTTGATACCGGTATTTTTACTGGTCGTTCACCTAAAGACAAATATATTGTTCGTGATGATGTAACTCGCGATACGGTGTGGTGGTCTGATCAAGGTAAAAATGACAACAAAGCCATGAGCCAAGAAACGTGGTCTGAACTTAAAGGTTTAGTTACCACGCAACTTTCTGGCAAACGCCTATTTGTTGTTGATACTTATTGTGGTGCAAATGATGATACGCGTTTAAAAGTGCGTTTTATCACGGAAGTAGCATGGCAAGCACACTTTGTAAAAAATATGTTCATTCGTCCAAGTGATGAAGAGCTTAAAACTTACCAACCTGATTTTGTGGTAATGAATGGCGCGAAAACCACAAACCCTAACTGGCAAGCACAAGGCTTAAATTCAGAAAACTTTGTTGCCTTTAATTTAACTGAAAAAATTCAGTTAATTGGCGGAACTTGGTACGGCGGAGAAATGAAAAAAGGTATGTTCTCCATGATGAACTACCTATTACCACTTAAGGGCATAGCTTCTATGCACTGTAGTGCTAACGTTGGGAAAGACGGTGATGTTGCCGTATTCTTTGGTTTATCTGGAACGGGTAAAACCACACTTTCAACCGATCCAAAGCGTCAGTTAATTGGTGATGATGAACACGGTTGGGATGACAACGGTGTATTTAACTTTGAAGGTGGCTGTTATGCTAAAACTATCAAGTTAAGTAAAGAAAACGAACCGGATATTTATAATGCAATACGTCGAGATGCGCTACTAGAAAACGTTACAGTGAGCGACAATGGCACTATTGATTTTGATGATAATTCGCGTACTGAAAACACGCGTGTTTCTTATCCTATTCATCACATTGATAACATTGTTAAGCCTGTTTCTCGAGCAGGACATGCGAAAAAAGTTATTTTCTTAACCGCTGATGCTTTCGGTGTATTACCACCTGTGGCTAAATTAACACCTGAGCAAACCGAATATTACTTCCTATCTGGCTTTACGGCTAAATTAGCAGGAACTGAACGTGGTATTACTGAGCCAACACCAACTTTTTCAAGTTGTTTTGGTGCAGCATTCTTAAGCTTACATCCAACACAATATGCTGAAGTTTTACAAAAACGTATGGAAGCTGCGGGCGCCGAAGCTTATTTAGTTAATACTGGCTGGAATGGCACAGGTAACCGAATTTCGATTAAAGCGACTCGCGCCATTATTGATGCTATTTTAGATGGTTCAATTGATGAAACTGAAACAACAGTTATCCCTATGTTCAATTTAGAAGTACCAAACACAGTTGCGGGTGTTGAAGGTGATATTCTTGACCCAAGAAACACTTATCAAGACACTAATGAGTGGCATAATAAAGCCGTTAACTTAGCAAATCGCTTTGTTAATAACTTTGAAAAGTTTACTGATACTGATAACGGTAAAGCGCTTGTTGCTGCAGGACCGCAGTTGTAGCAAAGTTTCGAGTTTCGAGTCGAGAAAATTAAAACCTGTTAGTGAAAACTAACAGGTTTTTTTATGTTTTAAATTAGTATGTTAAAACCTAAGTTAGTTAAAACCTAAGTTAGTTAAAACTTCAACGGTAACCATACTTTAGCTTGTAATCCGCCTTCGGGTTTATTTGTTAGCTCAACTCGACCACCATGCGTATCAACAATACGCTTAATAATCCTAAACCGCTACCCTCAGTACCTCGCGCTTTATCGCCTTGAGTAAAGGGTTGAAACAAGTGCTCAATGTCAGCATCCGGAATTCCTTCCCCTTGATCACTAACAATGAAGTAAGCAAAACCTTTCTTTTTATCATAACCTGTAATAACTTCAATATCGCCTTCGGTATAGCGAAGCGCATTTTGAATTAAATTTGCCAAAGCTCGTTTAACGGCAACATGGCGCAGAGGTATATCGGGGCAGACATTTGCAGTATGGACAATATGTCGAGTTGCAGGGGTTTCAACATGAAGCACCTCTTCGACTAAAGCATTCAAATCACCTAACTCAGCTTTATCTTTAGAGTCATGACGTAAATAATCAATAAATTGATCGATAATATTATTCATATCATCAATGTCATTCTCAATACCATCTTTTAGAAAGTCATCAAGATCTGACATCATTTCAGTCGCTAAACGAATTCTAGTTAATGGCGTTCGCAAATCGTGCGAAATACCTGCCATCAGTAAGTTTCGATCATCTTCTAATTGTTTGATGCCTTTAGACATATGATTAAAAGCTTGCGTTACTGCCATTATCTCAGAAGTACCGTGCTCAGTTAACGGCTGAGGGAAATCACCTCTACCAACATCTTCTGCAGCCCGCTGCAATGATTTTAATGGTCTGTTAAGTTGTCTTACAAACAACCAACCGCCAGCAACACTAAGTACACCAATAATACCAAGGAAAAAAATAAGCGGAGAGAAGTTGGCTTCTTCTAAGCCCAAGAGTGGAATTTTAACCCACAAGTTAGGTGCTTGTGGTGGTCGAATCCAAAATAAATATTCATCTCCTTGGGAGATCCTGACTTCAGCAGGACCACCAAGTAATTCCGACATTTGTTCACTGCGATAAGGGTAGTATCCGGCAGAAGCTAACCCAAGTTTTAAAGCGTCTTTCTCTCGATAAACCCCAATACCCGTTTCATGATGGAAGGCCTCAGCCATTTTAGGACTTAAACGCGCATCATTGAGATCAATAAAAACAACCCGTACTTGTTTAGCTAATAACTGGTTTATTTGTTGCTGATTAGGTTCAATTACATATAACGCAAAGGAAATATAAGAAACAACTTGGTTTACAAATAGCAAAAAACCGATTAATAAAACAGTTTGGCCAAAAGCGCTACGGGGTAATACTTTCATGCAAGATACTTCTTACTAAGCTGAAGTGCCATCTGGCACAAAAACATAACCTAACCCCCAAACCGTTTGTAAATATCTAGGTTTGGCTGGATCTTTTTCTAACATTCGGCGTAAACGCGATACTTGCACATCAATACTTCGCTCAAGTGCTGAATAGTCACGTCCGCGGGCCAAATTCATCAATTTATCACGAGACAATGGCTCTCTTGGGTGAGTAACTAAAGCTTTCAACACCGCAAACTCACCACTTGTTAATGGCATACTAATATCACCTTTGGTCATTTCGCGTGTCGCTAAGTTCAGCTCATATTCACCAAAAACAATATTGTTTTCTGCCATTGAAGGTGCGCCGGGCGCTTCTTGTATTCTTCGTCGTAACACTGCCTTTATTCGAGCTAATAATTCTCTTGGATTAAAAGGTTTAGGCATATAGTCATCAGCGCCAATTTCTAGGCCAATAATTCGATCAACTTCATCGCCTTTTGCAGTAAGCATTACAATAGGGATATTATTGTTTTGTTGTCGCAAGCGACGGCAAATTGATAAACCATCTTCACCTGGTAACATTAAATCAAGTACTAACAGGTGAAAATTTTCTCTTTCGAGTAACCTGTCCATTTGATCCGAATTAGCGGCACTACGTACTACAAACCCTTGTTCAACTAAATAGCGTTCTAATAAAGAACGCAAGCGCATGTCATCATCTACCACTAAAATTTTTTTGGTTTCTTGGTTCATCTTATTCTCACAACAGTTTTTGTTCTCATTATAAAAATTACTATAAGCGATATAGCAACAAATTAAAAAGAGCGATTAGTAAATGTTTCAAGCGATTTGTTACAATTTATGAATATAGCTGAAACTTTAATTAATTGTATTTATTTAAGATAATGCATTGCTTGTGCAGACACACATTGAGTAAAACTTTTTTTACGTTCACTGCGAGATAGTGACAAGATAGCTTTTTTCACTAAAGCCATTTTCTGCTGACGTTCAATTTCAGGCAAATGCGCTAATTGTTCATGAAAACATCCCAAAAGACCAAAGTTTAAGGCGATTTCAGATTGCATGTTGTCATCATTAAGACAAAGGATAAGTTTCTCTGCTAAGCGGTTTTTATCCATATTTAAAATAAGATCATCAAGCTTATAGTTAACTGGCTCTATTTTACGCTCTTTATTTGCTACTTTAGGAATAAGATTTTGATGTTGTTCAGTAAATTGTTCCTTTAACCAATCATTATGTTCGGTTATTGAACTACTTTCTGTGACATCATTTTGTTGAGCTTGCACAGACAAAAGAGTTACTTGTAAGAGCAAGTATAAGGAGAGGGTCAGTGTTTTCATTAAATATATTTTAGCTTACTTTTTAAATTCAAGTAAATAAGTAAGCTAAGTATACCGCTTCTGTTAGAAGATGCTAGTTTCGATAAAATGGTCTATTTGTTCCCTTTCGCCATTTCTGTTGTGGCAAGTAAGAACCAGGTTGAATGAGGTAGCCATTGCTCAACCCAACGCCAATTATGCCAGTCAGTTTCAGGACCAAACTCTATTCCCTTGCCAGAATCACTGCCTTTAGCACCAGTAATTCCGTTGGATATTCCACCATAAACCATGCTTAAACCATCATAAGGTACGGGATTATTAACACCAAAACCATTAAGCATTGATAGGTTGTATGGGTTTCGACCTAAAGTCCAATCCATTTGGTTTTGAGCAAAAGTTGTGAGCTCTTTATTTAACTCTTTATTGATCGCTCGACCACCTATAATAGCGGCCGTAGCTAAAGATGATAAACGCGCACTTTCTCCTTGCCACCAATAGTTAGTTTCATTGGCATGAGGAATGAAAAAACCTTCTTGATGCTGACTATCTAAAACACCATTATTATAAGTTTTAAATGGTTGACGAGCATAATTGAATGGATTTGATACTTTGGAATTTAACGTTAACTGATATTGTAAATGTTTAGCAATAACTTGTTTAGCTAGGGTTCTTTTTTCAACCTTTGGTTCAATAGTTAAATACTGACTCAAAGCGACCACAGGAAAGCCCGCTTCTGCCGCATGATAAAATGGTCTTAGGTTGTCACTATTCACATCGTTACTGATAAACCAGCCTTGTGCACTTAAACGATTGGCTAAGTTATTGGCTCGCGCTCTAGCCGCTGATAAATAATAGTCGTTTTTAGTGGCTCTAAACAATTCAGTAGCGGCAATCAGAGCAGTGTAATCATCAATAATGTTTTCCTTACCGTCATCACAATAGTTAACATTATGCTTTGCTAAATGACGAAAAGCTTTTTCAGCATCCGCTAAGTATTGAGCAGCACTATATTCTCCCTGTTTACCTGTTGCTTTAGCTAAAACAGCTGCTCTTGCTAGCGCCGCAATTGCACTACCTGCACCTTGGCGAAAAGCAGATTGATAGTCTTCACTATAAATACCGTCAGCACCAACATAAGCGGTAACAACTCGCTCGGCATTGTTTGTTCCCCATTGATCAAACACTGTCATATAAAAATAACCTTGTTCATCAAGAATACGGTGCAAGTAATCTGCTCCCCAAAAAACCTCATCAACAATACGTTCTGTTAAACCTAGTTCTTCATATAATGTAGGCACACTTTGATATGAGTAGGCTAAAGCCCAAGTAACATGTGCTAACTGTTGTGGATTAAAAAAATTGGCATACGATAAATGAGATAAATATTTACCACTGTCACCACCTGCATCATTATAACCGCCTCGTACATCAGCAAAACGGTCACTACCAAAAATACGAATATGCTTATCTTGTTGGTAGTTATACTCTTCATCGTTACGACTACCATTAAAATAGTCTAATAAAGCTGAGGCTGTTTTTTTGAAAAGTGCTTGCTTGTCGATGGAGAATTTTGAGCTAATAATAGTTTTATCATCATAGTTTACCGCTAACTGATACTCACCTGCCGTCTGAAAAGAAGAAAAATCTGCTTGGTAATAAAAAAGCTTCATTTTGTTTTTATTGGCTGCTTTCCATTGATTGAATTCAGGCAGTTTCACCAAAGTCCCAATGACTTTATGAGCCTTATTAACCTTTCCATCATATACGCCGAAGCTAGACTTAGTTAACTCAAGACTTTCACTACTGGTAATAATGGCAATTTTAGATCCTTTGAGCTCAAATGCCACTTGATTAATATGAATATTTATTAAAGATTGCGCTTTTTCAAACCTTTCATTCGAGATACAAGCTGCAAGCATCATTAATGTACTAATTACAAAAAATAGTCTCTTATTCATTCTTTTGTTAAACGTTCCCTTATTAAACATTATGCAACGTCCTCTGATTCTAAATACAACTGAGCAGCACCAAGTAGGGAACTATGCTGTTGCCGACTTTTTTCTATCAGTAGGTTTTTAATAACATTTTGATAAGGGAAGTCTGCTAGATGTTTCCAAACACTTTCAATAAACAAATCAAAAGAATGGGATACAGAGCCACCAATAACAATAAGTTGAGGATCTATCATTAATAACAAATGCTTGATTGCAAAAGCCAAGTGCTCACCAAAGCGTTCAAACGCAGCTAAAGCCTGTTTATCACCTTTTCTTGCTTGCTCAGCCAATTTTGAGCCACATTGTTGATAGTGTTTTTTAAAAAAAGAACCCGAGCAATAGTCATCTAAGTAGCCATCTAAATAATTGACACCTCCAACTTCACCCGCACAACAATTAGTGCCAACATACAGCTTATTTTGCAAAATAATACCGGCGCCTAAACCCGTACCTAAACACAAGCCGACCAAATCTTGATAGCCTTTTCCTGCGCCCGACAAATGCTCTCCCTTAGTAAAACAATTAACATCATTGTTAACATATACTGGTAAATCAAATCGTTGTTCTAACTGCTTCTTTAGAGAAACTTCTTGCCAAGATTCAATATTCACTGCATTAAAAACAACGCCTTGTTCAACATCAACAATACTGGGAACGCCGACAGCAATACCTTTAGTATCTTCTAACATTAAATCCTGAATGCAATTGTTAAGAAAATTAATAGAATCAGAAACTGTCATACTATTGTCAAAAAGATAGATAACGCTCTGTTCTATTTTACCGCCTCTATAGCGACCAATATTAAGTTTAGTGCCGCCAAGATCAAGCACAACTAATGAAAACTGTTCCATAAAAAACCAAAACTCAAAATATAATAAAAAAAACCATCTGCTTTACTCGTAAAAATTGCAGATGAAAAATACTAAAAAATTTAACTTACTCCTTTATGTCATTTGTTCTTCCTACTCTTTTAGAATTTATGATTTTAGTGCGAATTTTTACTGGAGAGTTTATTTCAACAGGCTTGCTATATATCTGCCAAGAACCATCTTCTTCTTGATACTCTATGGGCAGACCTTTAATAGCTGAATTCGCATGTAACATGCCTTCTTTGACTTTAGCGCCAGCACTCGGCAGACGATAGAAAACACCAGAACGCTCTAATTTGACTAACTCTTTTAAACCCAAAGTTTGTGAAAATGCTAACCAACTTTTATCTCGCTGAGCTTTTAATGCTTGAGTAAAATAATTCGTGTTTTTATCAAACCGTTTCCCATTATAATCATAAGGCACTTGCCAGCTAGCTTGATGCCATGCTCGTTCAGCTAAGGCAAGTAAACGCGGATAAATCATATATTCCGCTTGTAGTTCGCTACGCACAGTTTCACTCCATAACTGGCCTTGAATGCCGTTTACGGAAAAACCTTTTGCAAGTGGTTGGTGACTTATCTTTCCATTTTGATCTTTTTTCAGTCGATCATCTATTTCAAAATTTTTCCCTAAAGTATCTAGCCTAAATTCAGCATGAATAGGAAGGTTATCTGGCATAAAATTAAAAAGTGAACGCGTGGTGATTCGACGAGATGCCCAGTTGTAACCTGGCTCTTCTGGGTCTATCTGGTAAGGAAAATCGAAATAAAGTACGTCTGGAATTGATAGTACTATATTCCAACCTCGATGTGATTGCTCACTCACTTGTTGATGAGCTCCCCACGGTAATGCTCCCCAAATGTATGAGTAGGTATCTGTTGGCATATTAGCCGCACGAGTTTCTTTTAAACCATCATTCCATCCACCAACACTGATGCCTTTATTCGCAACCATAGCGGCAATTCGCTCAATAAAATGCGCTCCTAAGTGTTGCTTACCTTGCTGTGCAATTAGTGGTTCACAAGCAGGAGAATCGACCCAAGCCCCAGCAGTTTCATCTGCGCCAATATGATAAAGCTCAAGTGGATGATTTGCTTGCTGGTGCATTGCTTTTAACTCATCTAGTACTTTGTCTATAAAGGTGTATGTTGATTCAATACAAACATTAAGTGTGTTGTCGCTATAATTCTGAATAGAACGATATTGGGTTTTATCCGAAAAATCTGACAGCAAATATTGCTTAGCTGCGACTTCATCACTTTTTTCCATCAATGAGTAATACCTCGCTTCCATCGCTTTAATTGCCGCACGAGAATGTCCCGGCATATCCAATGAGGGAATGACTTGAATATGATGCTTACTAGCAAAACGTAAAATATCTTCATAGTCACTAACCGAATAGAAACCATCCCGTTCACTTGCCTGTGCACCGCCAAGTTGCGGTTGTAAACAATGTTCATCAGACAAACTCATGCAACGCTTACTGCCCACCTGTGTCAATTCTGGTAAGCTAGGTATTTCTAATCGCCAACCTTCATCTTCGGCTAAATGTAAATGCAGTTTATTAAGCTTGTATGCTGCCATTTGCTCGATTAAACGAAAAATAAAAGCTTTATCGTGAAAGTTTCTGGCGACATCCACATGTTGCCCACGATAAGCATAATGAGGCTGGTCATCGACATCAATTAGCGGTAATGAGCTAGTCTCTACTTGTATTAAACTCGCTAAACTTTGCAAGCCATAAAAAGCGCCAACGTCATCTTGTGCAACAATCGTTATTTTATTCTTATCGATGGTTAACTGATAATGACCAGAACGCCAATCGACAGACTTACTAGCATTTTTATCTACAACAACCTCTAAAGCCGACTTAGCGTCACTCGAAACGTCAAAACCTACTAAAGCTAAGCGTGACAAGGCCGATGCGACTGCTGACTTCTCAATATCCTTTAGTGATAGCTTTACGCCTTTAGAGAAATCAAACTGCTTCGTTTTATCTAAAACTGTTAACGATTTGGGTGTTGGAATGATAGCAAAAGCTACATGGTCTGTACTTTGATCGAACTGCTCAAGCGATGCTTCATTTTCATATAGCCATGTCGGTGATGCATATTGATTTACATCCTCTGGCGATGATTTTATTTGCTTGGCTATATTGCTAAAAGGCATTACCCAAGGTTGTTGCTCTAACCCCGTTTCTTTATCAAAAGCTGTTTGTGTACTTTTTACGACAACAGGTTGTAAACCCTTAGCTGATATCCAATAGTTAGGCATTAGCTCTGATTTTGTGATCAAAGTGCTTTTTACCCAGAGCTTGATTTTTAGGGTTTGCCTTGCTTTAAAACCAGAAAAAGGTAGTTTGGGTGAAATTTGATGAATATCACCGTTAATATGTTCAAGAGTAAAGCTATCACTTTGGCTTGCATAAGCAGGATAAACCTGTGAAAAATTTAACTTAAATGCATTAACAGCAAGATCCGTTGGAGTTGTTAACCAAATTTCTGCGCCATAACAGGCAGCGATTTTTTTATCTTCAAAATCTGGACAGTCCGTTTCAATATTTGATAAAAAGTTATACTGAACCTGCAACGTGTTCGCTAATACATTCAATTGTACTTGAGTTATAGCTAAAGGCTTAGTTTGGCTCTGTTGTTGAGCTTGCTTATGCTGCTCGCTTTGACAAACTACCAACAAAACCACACATGTAAGAAAAGTAAACGAAGCAAGTAACTTTGAAAATATCTTCATCGCTCTATTGTCCCTTAACCTTTAATGAAGGTTTCAATGAAGCTTGGCTATCATCACTACCGAAAAGCATCACAGTTTTGTTATTAACCAGTGGTTTAGCCCAAAAACCAATAGCAAAAATATAAGCCAAGGTAATGTAAACCACGATCATACCGATGCGTAAATCACCGGTGATGTCGGCAAGAAAACCAACAATGGGTGAAGCTAAACCGCCGCCGACAATGCCTGTGCATAAAATTCCGGCAAACGAGCCATGATGATCAGCTAATGAATTAAGTGCCAAAGAAAATATCACCGACCACATTACGGATAAGAAAAACCCCACCAGTGGAAAAGCCATCAATGCCACACCAGTAGAACCAAATAAAGCAGCCGTAAGTGAAATAATTGCACCTAATGAAAATATTTTAAGCACTAAACGGCTATCAAGCACTTTTAATAAAACAAGTCCCAAAAAGCAACCCAATGTTAACATTAGCCAAAAATTACTGACGGTATTTGCACCAACCGTTAGCGGATCTAAACCATGATATCGCTGTAAAAATATCGAAATAGCATTAGCTACACCTTGCTCGGTACCAACATATGCTGCAATGCCAATGAAAAACAAAATAACCGTTTTGTTTTTAAATAACTGGGCATAAATACCCCATGCGCCTACCGATTCATCTTCTGTTAACTCAACTTTTGGTAGTCTGATTAACATGATAAAAATTAGCATTAACACTGAAACGCCTGCAAATAACCAATACATAGACAGCCATGGCATATTACTAGGCACTAACGTTGACAATAATGCAACGATACCCGTTGCTTGAGTATCAGCCATACCTTGTACAAGTGCGCTATAAACTAGCGGGCTTAACGTTGCCGCCGCACCAAAAAGTAATTGAGCTAACACAGAGTAAAAAGCAAAATGTTCTTCACCACCTGAAACTCTAAGTAGTGGGTTAATTGCTACTTGCAACATAGCCATGCCTGTACCAATTAAAAACAGTGACCCCATCGCCATAAAAAAGCTTGGCATTAATGCAAATAATAGCGAGCCAATTGCTGACATGATAAAAGCACCAACGAGCACGGGTTTTTCATTATATTTATCTACCAACAACCCTGCTGGGATAGACATCACCCCATAAGCTGCAAAAAATGAAAAAGGCAAAAAACCTGCCACTGCCAAACTAATATCAAAGTCTTTCACTAATGACGGAAAGATTGGACCAATTATATTGGTGATAAATGAAATAGCGAAAAAAGTCACTAAAACTAAAATGACCGAAGATAGGTTTTTTTTCATTTATTTACTCCAAAAAACAGTTCAAAACAAACAGTCCTAAACGAATAGACCTAGGTAACCTGAGTTCAGGTTAAATAGTAAAAAAGACTGATACCCCTACAACGCGAGAAATATCAGCCAAAATGAGGTTGGAAAGTCGAAGTCTAGCCTCATTCTTGCTCAATCTAACTTTAACAGTACTAATTTAATATACTAAGCTAGCGATGAACAAAACCTTATAATATTAGCTACTAGTAGCTGATATTAAATCTTACCCCGTACATACGTGGCGGGTTAAATGAACTCGACTTATGACCACCATTAGCACCTTGTCCCATCCAGTTGGTAACTACATTGTCAGTTAAGTTAGTACCATAAAGCTCAACATACCAATCTTCACTAACAGGTGAGAATTTCAATGAAGCATCAACATTGGCATAAGCTTCTTGATAATCACCAACAACCTTGTTGTCTAAATTACGTGGTGTAAAATACATTTTATCCTGCCAACGAACACCAACCCATGGAACTAATTGATATTCATCCATTTCAATATAATGAGAATAGTTTAAGCCCATTGAATGCTCAGGAGAGCCTGGAAGTTGGTTACCAGTTACATCATAAAGTTGACGGCCACTTAGCTCATTACCTGGCTCAATAAAAAGATCTGCACAAGCTTCAGCATCATTTTCTTCTCGATAGCCACACATCCAGTTGTCACTGTATGAATCATATGAAGTGATTTCTGTGCCTAGATAAGCATAATAACCAGTTAAGTGACCATTTTCCCACGGAATATAATTAAACTCTAACTCTAAACCATAGATATCAGAGTCACCTATATTCTCAGTTTTCCATGCTTGTACTATGTCACAGGCTTGATCCCAGTCAGGACAAATTTGACCATTTTCAAGCTCTTTTTGACCCACAGGGTGCATGTCGGTGTAATGCATATCTTCATACTGGGTATAAAACAACACTGCCGTTAAATTTAAAGTATCCTCTAGCAAGCTACCTTTATAACCAATTTCATAGTTAGTAGTGGTTTCTGGATCATAATCTAAAAAGCTATAGTTTGGCGTGTCAGGTTCACCACCAACACAAGTACCACCACCACAGGTATCAAATTTATCACCAAAACCACCTGCTCTATAACCTGTAGCTATTGAGGTGAAAACCATTTGGTCGCTATCAATATTGTATTGTAAACCTAAGCGCCAAGTGGTTTCGTCCCAATCTTTTTCATAAGTATTAACGACTTTAGTATCACCATAAGCACCTTTACCAGCAAATGCGCCCATGTCTGTCGTTAAATCTTCACCATTATGAGGAATACCAGTGCCTGCCCAGTTATCCCAATCAATTGGATTAATTGGTAAACCTTCTGCGCCATTATAATACCAAGGATCGTCAGCACCCCAGCTGCCCCAAGTCTCACCATTGTTATCAATACGTTTGTCTTGAGTATAACGAACACCTACTGTCGCTGTTAATCTATCAGTTAGCTCAATATCAGCTTGTGCAAAAACAGCTTTAGAATCCATTTCACGCTTTGGTTGATCATAAAATTGGCCATATGGCATACCAAACGGCGCATTAACTAACATATCTTGTGCAAACTCTATGGCGTTGTCTTCATACATCCAAAAAGCACCAACGACATATTGCCAACTATCAAAATTTTGTTTCAGTTGTAATTCGTTAACAAATGATTTGTACTCAGATGCTAATGTATAAGTTGCTCTATCATCAACATAGGCTCTACCCCACCAATCCATAGGTTCAACTTCTTCCCATAGCGCATGTTGACCCGCATCATCATCATGGTTCTGCGTTCTTTGTTGGTTGGCATAAGCAAATCGATGCTCTAAGGTAGTATTTGAGTTAATGTCATAAGAAATATGACTACGAATAGTATCGATACTCATATCAATTTTACCCGGCACATTAACTAATACCGTTTGGTCAAAATGATCAGAGCTATCACAGCCGTAACGCGTACCTTCTGCAGCGTCACAATCTTTTAGGTTAACATCACCAGCACCATCATTTTGATAATGCTCATAACCTACAGTCCAGGCTAAATCATCACTTAATTGCCAAAGGCCAGTAATGCGTGCGCCCCATTGATCAGAGTTTGAGTAATAATCTGATGCATCAACTTTTTTGTTTAAACGCATATCAACATCAGCTTTACCATCAGAGCTACTACCGTTGATATAATCTTCATCCCCTGGAGAGCCATATAACCAGCCACGATCCGTTAAATCTTGTTGTTGATTAATATAACCATCACGTTTATCAACCATTACCGCAGCACGTACAGCAAAGTTATCAGCAACAGCAAAGTTGTAAACACTGCGCACTTGCTTAGCGTTATAGTTACCTAGCTGAACCGTGGTCCAACCAAAGTTTTCATCAAATACCGGTTTTGCCGGAATAACATTGATAACACCCGCAGTAGAGTTACGACCGAATAAGGTACCTTGTGCGCCACGTAGTACTTCTACTTGCTCTAAATCGAACATTAAGGCTAACGAGCCCTGTGGACGAGGTGAGTAAATACCATCAATATGAATACCAACAGCTGGGTCGCCAATTTCTGTGAAATTATTTGAGGTTACACCACGAATTGAGGCTTTAACACCAGAGTCAGAGTTTGATGTACCAAGTTGTAAGTTTGGCACCATGCCACTTAAGTCAGATATTGACTTAATATTTTGACGAGTTAGTGCTTCTGGATTCATCGCTGTAATGGCAAGTGGTGTTTCCATTAAGTTGGTAACATGCTTAGTTGCAGTGACAGTGATAACTTCTAATTTATCTTTTTCTTTCTCAGCTGCTTTTTCATCAGCGGCAAAAGTAGGTGAAGTAAGTAAGCCCATCAGTGCTGCTGCAACAGCAACCGCTAGCGGCTTTTTGTTCATGACTTTCCTGTTATTTGAGTATGTTTTAGACATTGTTGTAATCTCTTTTTTGTTACATAGAGTCAACGCCCAAAAGCAAATAACACTATGTTAATTTTTAATAACGTTCCCTTAACGCCAGAATATTTTGCGAGATTGGCAATGAAGATTGATACACTTTTCTACCCTGTTATGATACTTTTCTATTAATGTTTGCTGAAATTTGATTATAAATGAAATTAATGTTTGAAAAAGTCTTGCCAACAGAAAACTCATCGTGGCGATATTGGCTTTATGAAATTGAAGAACTACCTTTTAATTTTCACTATCATCCTGAATATGAAATTGCGCTGACATTAAATAGTCATGGTCAAAGGTATGTTGGTGATAATATTGAAAATTACAGCGATTTAGACCTAACACTTTTAGGGCCTCACTTGCCTCACACTTGGTGTTCATCTCAAAGTATATTAGGGCAAGATCAACAAGTGTATGTAGCACAAATACCAGTTGCTTGGATTGAACAACTAACAAATATGCCTGATTTAATGGCACTTAAACCATTATTACAACTGTCAAAACGGGGCATAAAGTTTAGTCAAAAAGTTGCTGAGAAAGCTGCTGAACTATTCAAATTTATGGCAAAAGCTGAGCCCTCTGAGCGCTTTATTGGTTTATTAGAAATTCTACAGTTAATGCATGATGATCAAAACTCAAAAGTACTTTCTAGTTCAGGCTATAACATTGCAATTACTACCGATCCATCAACAGACAAGCTTGATAAAATCATTCGTTATTTACATGAGCACTATACAGAAAATCTTAAAGCAGAAAACATAGCTGAACTTGTGCATATGAGTACAAATCACTTTCACCGTTTTATTAAACAGCGTACTGAACAAACCTTTACTGAACTGGTAAACCAACTAAGAATTAGCAAGGCTTGTTCATTATTAATCAATAGCACAATGCCAGTGACCACCATTAGTGACCACTGTGGTTTTAATAATATTTCTAATTTCAACCGCCGTTTTTTGCAGTTTAAAGAGATGACCCCGAGTCAATTTAGAAAGCTTTATATAGTAAGATAAAAAAGAAAAAACCTGTCTTCTTACCAAGAAAACAGGTTTTTGAGTACTGACAAATAATGGGGGATTAGCTAGCCATTTGATGAATATGTACATCACGTTGTGGATAAGGAATGCTAATACCTTCATTATCGAAAGCCAATTTAACCTTTTCCAACATTTCAAAATAATAAGGCCAGTAATCACCTGAATTAACCCAAGGACGTAGGTACAAGTTGATAGAACTATCACCATGCTCACCTAACCAAATGTCAGTTGCTACAGTCGATAAGGTTCTTCCATCAGCTTCTACAAGTGACATTAGTATCGCTTTCGCTTTAACAACATCATCGTCATAACCGATGCCAATAACGAAATCGACACGACGTGTACCTTCGACATTGATATTCTTGATACAGCCATTAGATAAAGGGCCATTTGGAATAATTACTCGCTGGTTGTCAGGTGTTTTTAAAATTGTATTAAAAATTTGAATTTCTTCAACACCGCCAAGATATCCTTGAGCATCAATCACATCACCCTTTTTGAATGGTTTAAACAATAAAATAAGTACACCGCCTGCAAAGTTTGCCAAACTGCCTTGCAAGGCTAAACCAATAGCTAAACCTGCAGCACCTAAAAGAGCGATAAGAGAAGTCGTTTCAATACCTATCATTGAGGCAAAGATGATGATTTGAATTGCTTTTAATAAAGTACGAGAAATACTAATTAAAAATTGATGCAGTGTGGCTTCAACTTGTTTTTTTCTAAGTGCAATATCAACCAAATTAAGCGTTTTATTAATCAGCCATTTACCAATTAAATAAACAACAACAGCTAAAATAAACTTGACGCCAAACTGCAAGCTCATTTCACCTACCATTTGTAGATAATGTTCAATTTTTTCCATATCCATGGTGTACACCTAGAAAGTTAACAAATTTTTAACTATTGTAATCTGTTTTACTAAACCTGTAAATTTATAATATTCCGCAGAAGAACTAGCGTTTAGCTCTTGCATATCTCAGCCAAATGTAAATTCCACTAAGCGAAAGTAAAATAAGTAGCACTGCTACAGCGTCCATAAAGAGGACCCCAAATAAGCCAAGTATTCGACCGCTGTGAGCATCTAAAATAATACGCTCTAAGGTTAAAAATTGTGAACGATAAGCTAATTCTGCTTTTGTCTTTGCTGTTTCTGATGCTTCATGTGGCTTTATCCAGTTTGGTTCAACGACAAAAGTAACTTTTTGCCATTTTAAGAAATCTGTATTTGTTTGAAAATAGCCTGTAGCGGTACTGACAATGACATCATTATTATTAATACTTAATGCGTTAATATTTTGTGGAACGCCGAGCTCTTCCCCTAATTGGTCAATTAAATCACCCTGCTGATTAAAAAGGTAAACTTGATTGCTACTCACTGCCAAAATAATCGCTGAATTAGAATGTTGAATAGGAGAAATTAAAATAGCAGCAACAATATCACTGGTACTTTCCAGTAATAAGGTGCCATTTAGCCAAAGCAAATTATTGGTCACCTGAAGAGCGTTTTGCTGATAAAAACGGACATCACTCGGTGGCGCAATACCATAACTATCAAGTAACCAAGTATTAGTTATGGGCTGATGTGCTAGTGAAAGTGACGTTGTATGGTTAAGGGCCACGCCACTAATAGATAAAAATATAATAAAAAAAGCGGCAATAATGCCAAGCTTTCGGTGCCATTCTCGTAAATGTCGAATTAAGCGAGAGTGTAACGATTTAGAAGTTAGTTTCATTGCTGATAAATTTGAATGATTAGGAAAGTTTACTTAAAAGCTATTCTGCCGTATCTCCTAACTTTTAGCCAGAAATTATAATTTATCGTTGGTAACTTTTGCGTCGAGCCAAAGGGCTATTCGGGCAACTTTTGTAGTTGCTCTTACAGACAAAGTAGCACCAGTAATGCCGTCAATATGCTGGCTAAGCTGGTTATTCTCTTGAAGTTTTGCATCCAGAAATTGTTTTGCATAAAAATCATGTCGCACTTCATCGCCACGACTTTCTCTAAAGGTCAGTACTTTAAAGTGGTTGATTTTTTTCTTTTTAACATGCACGCCGATAGTGATTGGTTTTTCTTTACCTATCTCATCTAAAACCCATACGGTTTCATCACCCAACTGCCAATAACGAATACGCATACGATTATATTTGTGCTGCATAATTTCAGCAATTATCGTTTTATCTTCCGTTGTTAACCATAATACTTTTGCTTCAGGTATTTCTCCTGCAAACGCATTGCTAATAAACGCTTTAGGTGTTTGATAAACGCCTTTTGCAGCATAGCTGGCACTACTAAAAAGTATAAACGTTGCTATCAGAATAACAGATGTGAGTTTATTCATAATTTAGGTACTATTATTAACATAAAAAGTGAACAGTGCTTCAGCACTATTCACTTACTTTTTAAACACATATTGTTCGCTAGTGAACAATATTAGAATTGGTAGCCAAAACCTAAGTTAAAACCTTTAGAGTCTTTTGAACCGCCAAGGCTTTCATAATCAGCTTTTAACACTACATTTTCATGAATGTAGTAGTTCACGCCAACACTGGTTGATTCAACTGCTGTTGAGCCGCTGTTACCGGCATTATTATCATACTCAGCATAACGGGCGAAAACGCCTACTTTTTCATTAATTTTATAAGCCGGCTCTAAATACCAACCTGTTTGTTCATCACGGCCTAAAGCAGCAGCTTCATCACCATTAATATCCCAACGAGCATATAAAGCACGCACAGTGAAATCGCTTATTTGATATATAGCGTGTGCTTGTAATAAGGTTGCATCAGCAGTATCAATAGGCGCTTCAAAGTTATTGCCACCTTGCGTAATATCCGTTTGGTATTGCAACGTAGCGGCTAGTTCTAAACCAGTAATAGCAGTATATTTAATACGTCCTGTATACGCTAAGTTTTCAGCCGTTGCTTTAGCTACTTTTTGACGACCATTGCGAATTTTAAAATCGTCACCAACTTCCAAACCACTAGTTGCCGCACCATCAATGCTTAATCCAGCAGTAGGTTTATAATTGAAAGCTACACCGGCTTCCCACCAAGTTGCAGGAATAATGTTTTTCTCAACGCCATTTCGCTCTACACCATAAAATGTAGGGGGCTCATGAGTTTCATTGATAATACCAACGGGAATCAAAAACAAACCAACTTTAGAGCTTGTTGCTTCGTTAATATCTACTTCAACATACGCTTGCTCAAGTTCAACTTCACCTGCTTTACCGTCACCTGCAATTGAATGTTCTAATTCAAACTCAGAGAAAAAACGTACGGTGTCACTAAATTCATGGCCGAAGAATAATACAAAACGGTGAAAATCAACTTTCGCATCACTATCTTCATAGTTGTTATAGTGCAACTCACCGTAACCACCAATAGTGGTGTTAGCAAAAATACTTTCTTTGCCCTCTACTGCTACTTCAATATGTTCAGCAGTAGCATTAATTTTCTGATCTGTTTCATCTAAACGTTTTTCTAAAGATTCTAAAACTTTTTGTTGCTCAGCAATAATCTGTCTTAGTTTGTCTGTTTCTTCGTTTGCAATTGCTGCATTACTCGCAACAATGGCAACTAAAGCCGAAGCAATAAGTGTTTTCTTCATCATTTTTTTAATTCCAATAATAAGTATAATTTAATTTTTTAGTGCTAACAGCGCTAGCAAAAATAAGTTGCAGGAAGGTTTTGTTATTGAAATGAAAGAAAAGCACCTTCTCAAAAAGTGGCGCTATTAAAACATACACATAAATGAGAATCAATATCATTTGCATTATTCTTTACACTAAATGAACTTTGTTTGATTTAGGTCAAGATCTAACGCTGATAATTCAGAATAGGTTTTCTGATGGTGAGTGTTCGGGGAAGTTAGTGCATGATTTTACTGTCATACATCAGAAAAAATAAAAATTGAAGATATAAGAATACGCTGTGGTGGACGTATTCTTATTAAAATCTACCACACTATAATATGCTAATTTGCTGTATGTTTTATTCCTGTTTCAACAGGTTTTTGCTCTGTTTTTTCATCATGTTGTTGCTGGATCAGCTTCATTTGTTGATCTTTCAAGTACATTGGATGATAAGGACCGTATGGAATACTACCAACAAAGCGGCCATTAGCCATTTTTGCATAAGTAGTATAATCAGCAGCGGCCGTGTTAATGGCAGTGGCAATAGCATTAATTAATAACCCTGCCATTCCACCTCCACCACCATTTGCAGATAAATCTACTACAACTGTGCCGTTGTAATGCCACAGTACTTCTGATGTTTTAGTTGATTTAATTTCAGCATCGATTGACACGGTTAGTGTCGAAGCAACCACTGTATATGATGTATCCCAGTGAATAATTTTGGTAAAAAGTACCGCATCTGCACCAAAATAGTCATAAAATTTAGTTAATGGAATATCATAAACCAATTCACTGTCGTAAACTCCTTGTTGCTTTAATACATCAGCAGTTAATTGGTAAGGAAAAGTATAATAACCATGCAAAGCTATCGGCATTTCGACAGTAGTTGAATAGTATTCTTTCGCCTCAGCCGCCGTACTTAAATTAATCGGTGGCATGATCAAAAGAGACTTTGGCTTTTCTACATACATAGCTGGAAATTCTTCCCCTTTTGTCACATAAGTTGGTGGCGCAACACAACCACTCACGCCTAATACAACTAACGAGATTAATAGAACTTTTGCTTTTGATATAATGTACATTATTTATCCCTGAGTTTTTGCTTTTCTGATTAAGTTATCCATAAACTTAGAAGCTTCTGGGTAAATTTGTTTTTCTTGCTCAAAAAAAGCAATAGCTTTTTCGCTATTATTTGCTTTTAAGTGAATATAACCAAGATTAGCATAAACGCCTGGAGGCACTCGTACAGCTTTCACTTTCGATTTATCAATAATATTTTCTAATGATATTTTCCATTCTGCAGCAGTTTCGTCACCACCTTCTTTTTTCATCGAATAAAAACTTTCTGAATAATTTTCATATTCATACATCGGCTTTGTCGTTTGACAGCCAGCCAAAAAAATTGTGGTAAAAACCACAATAAATACTGTTTTCATGTTCATTCCAATTATTGTTGTTAAAAAGTGAGTTAAGGTATGTGAATTTCTTTTTCGTGACCATCACCTAGTAAAAGGCTTCTCTTTACGATCACGTTCCCTTGTTTTGAGACCACAATAGTGTGCTTTCCAGGAGTAACCTTATATTGCTGCTTTACCCCTGACTTTGTCACAAGAAATGCAGGCGCGTCATCAATAGAAACCTCTGCTCCCTCAATGCTTCCGGTAAAATAAAGATATGATACGGGTTCAGCAGTGGTACTGCCTGAACTGTAGGTATTGTAACTACTGCATGCTGTAGTAAACATAAATAAGACTACAATAATAAAAATTTTAAAAATATTCATGCCTATTCCTTAGCTTTTGCTGACGTTGAAGGCTCTTGAATAAACAGCGAACTAAAATCATCTGCTTTGACATAACTATCAAGATTTCCTTCTACAATTTCACTAAATGAAACTTCTGATTCTGCTGTATTACCGAAAGAGCTAAGCACTTTAATTTTTGCAACCGTCTTCCCAGGTAAAGTGATATACATGCCGGTTTGAGGATTCTTAACCTTTTTACCCGTTTTAACTACATCAAAAATTGAATCTTTAGCTATATTTTGTGACTTACCACCTGAAATAATCAAGTTACCTTCCTCAGATGATAAAATGAAAGATCGCCATGGTTTATCAAGCATATTCTCTATAACATTAGAGGCTAAATCTGTTATCGCAACGTCTAGCACTTTATCATTTAAAGAGCTATCGTAAGCTGCTTTATCGCCCACCCCCAAAACGGTACCAGCTTCGGAATAAGCAATGCCCTTACCGCTTTCTGAATAAATAATTTGCCCTGTTGAAACATCAACAATACGAATATGTACCGTTGCATTAGCTTCTTGTCTTTTTACCCTAGAGAAAACACCAACATCACTAACTTCTTTACGGCCAAACTCGGTAATAGAACCAACAACAAGATAATCAGCTGCATTATTCATTGCCGAATTGCCAGCCATAGTGAGCTCTTTTTCAACCTGAGCCAAATCGGCACGTTCAAGCATGATGAACTTACCTGTTTCAAACAACTTTGCGGAAAGAATATCCATGGCTTGTTTGCCGATGCGATTATTATTACCATCAATAAAAAAACTTTGCCCATAAGTGGTTTCATTAGTAAAACGACCTATAGCAACTTTTCTTTTTAATGATTTAGTGTTTTCAACTTCAACTAAGGTTTTACTTACTGAAGGTGGTTTAACTGGAGTTTGGTGAACTTCTTTTTTCTCGACTGTAGCACAAGCAGTGAAAAGCATACTACTTACTACTACCATTACTATTTGGTTTACTTTCATGTCATTCCTTTTGAATTACTATTTACTGCAACCGGATATTAACATAATAAAAAAGGAATGATATCTTTGAGTAATGAAGAACTTTGAATTTACAAAAAATTATTATATTACCTAAAACTATCATTAATCCCTGATAACACACGGTTACCAGGACAAAGCGCATCTTGATTTAATTTATTTAAAGGCGTGTCATTGGTATTGTTGATTTCATGAAAGTCACTAGCCGTTGGCTCTAAATAGAAAAGTCCTGTTAATATTTTTCCTTCCTGCTTATTTTTCTCAATATCCACAATGGCTTTGCTAGCATTAGTGCTGTCGTACTCTTGATTCAATTTTTGAATACGCATTATTGAACCATCGTGCAAGCAAATATCTTCACATTCACCGTTATCACAACTACTAGTTATTTCCGTTTTTACTGGTACAAAGTCTGCCACGGCACCTGTGGAGATATGATCTTGAACATAGTCATATGAACGTGTTGAGCCAGCATGGTTATTAAACGTTACGCAAGGAGAAATAATATCAATGAAAGCAAAACCTTTATGGCTCATGGCCGCTTTCAATAACGGCACAAGTTGCTGTTTATCACCAGAAAAACTACGAGCAACAAAACTAGCTCCTAATTGCAGCGCCATTACACATAAGTCAATATCGGTGAATAAACTTAAATCCCCCGCTTTGTTTTTTACCCCCTTATCTGCGGTTGCAGCTAGCTGACCTTTAGTTAGGCCATAAACGCCATTGTTCGCCACCATATAAACCATGTTTAATTGTCTACGTACCACATGCGCAAATTGTCCAAAGCCAATAGAAGCACTATCGCCATCACCCGACATAGCTAAATAAAGTAAGTCTTGATTAGCTAAATTAGCGCCAGTGGCAACAGATGGCATTCTGCCATGTACCGAATTAAAACCATGGGCTTTATTAAGGAAATAATTTGGGGCTTTGGATGAGCAGCCAATACCCGATATTTTGGCAACATTGCTAGGTTCAATAGATAACTCATGACAAGCCTGTATTATTGCCGAAGTTAGAGAATCATGACCACAGCCTGCACATAACGTTGACAATGACCCTTCATAATCTCGGTACGTTAAGCCTAAATCATTTACAGGTAGGCGTGGGTGGCGAAACTTTGATTTAATAAAACTCATGAGTATAACTCCTTAACCTGTCTTCTGGCTTTTTTGACTTGCTGCTAATTGCGTTAGCACACTCTGCACAATAAAATTGCTCGTTATCGGTAAACCATCAAATTGTAGAATACTGGCAAGTTTATTGGGATCTATTTGCAGTTCATTCACCAATACACTTTTCATTTGTGCATCTCTATTTTGTTCAATCACGAATACTTGTTTATTGTTTAAAGAATACTCTTCAATAAATTGTTCAATATTGGGATGAAAAGGAAATGCTTTAATTCGCAAACTATCCGCTATTAGTCCCTGTTCTTTTAGCTGCTCTATTGCTTCATCAATAGGATGGCTAGTTGTGCCAAAAAAGATTAAACCCAATTGCGCCTTTTTCTTGCCCTGTTTTATTTCTGGTTCAGGTAAAAAGTTGGTGGCGTTTATAAATTTTTTCGATAATCGGTCCATATTATCAACATAGTCTGCAGATTTTTCTGTATAGCCAGCAAAATGATTTCGCGAAGTACCACGGTTAAAGTAAGCTCCTTTTTCTGGGTGTGTGCCAGGTAAAGTTCGATAACAAATACCATCGCCATCAACATCTAAATAACGTCCAAACACTTCAACTTCGTCAAGCTGCTTTGCAGATAACACTTTACCTCTTTGGAAAGCGTTATCGTCTTGCCAAGCAAACTCTTGCGTTAAATGATCATTCATCCCTAAATCTAAATCACTCATAATAATGACAGGTGTTTGCAATTGTTCTGCTATATCAAATGCTTGTGAAGTTAACTCAAAACATTCACTCGGACTATCAGGAAACAGTAATACTTGTTTAGTGTCACCGTGAGAAGCATATGCACAAGCTATAATATCTGATTGTTGAGTTCGTGTTGGCATGCCTGTCGATGGACCTGAGCGTTGAACATTCACTAACACTATGGGAATTTCAGTAAAATAGGCTAAACCTAAAAACTCTGTCATTAAGGAAACACCGGGGCCTGATGTGGCAGTAAACGCTCTAGCGCCATTCCAGCCTGCGCCAATAGCTACGCCAATTGCCGCTAATTCATCTTCAACTTGTACAATGGCATAATTTTTTTTACCACTACCGGGGTCAATTCGTAAACGATGACAATAACTAGCAAATTTTTCTATAACCGAGGTTGAAGGGGTTATAGGATACCAACCCACCACTGTAGCTCCACCAAAAACAGCCCCTAACCCTGTACCGGTATTTCCATCAACCATAATGCGATTATTAACTAAATCTCGGCTTTCTACTCTTACAGCTAACGGACAAATAAAATGCTCTCTTGCATATTGATGACCAAGCTCTAAAGCATACACATTAGGCGTTATCAGTTTTTCTTTGCCTTTAAATTGATCTCGTACCAAACCTTTTAGTAGCGTGAAGTCCATATTTAATAATGCGGCTAATGCACCAACATAAATAACATTTTTAAATAACTGACGCTGTCTTGGATCGCTGTATTCCTTTAAACAAATATTAGATATTGGCATGCCAATATAGTTAATATCTTTTCGAATTTTATTTTCTTGTAATGTGCGGCTTGAATCATAAAGTAAATATCCACCTGCTATAACACTCTCAATATCTTCATCAAGACTTTGTGCATTCATGGCAACAACCATTTCTGATTTACCACCCCTTCTACCTAGGTGGTTTTTTTCAGAAATTCTAACCTCATACCAAGTAGGCATACCTTGGATATTTGAAGGGAAGATGTTTTTAGCACTGACTGGAATGCCCATTCTCAAAATAGCTTTAGCAAACATATTATTAGCACTGGCTGAACCTGTGCCATTGGTATTAGCAAAACGCACAACAAACTCATTCACCAAGTGTTTATCAAAATCTTGATTATCGTTTACTTCTGTTTCAGTATTCATTGCCATACTCATCATAACTTTACCTTGCTTACTTTATAGTGGCATTAATATTATTAATCATTAGCTTCTTCATATCCCAAGCTCCTGTTGGACAACGCTCTGCACATAGTCCACAGTGTAAACAAACATCTTCATCTTTCACCATAATATGACCTGTTTTTAATGGTGCTGATACTAATAAACTTTGCTCGCTATTTAGCTCTGATACTCGAAACTGTTTAACCATTTGCTCATCGTCGCTCTTCTCTTCAATAAAGTTGATGCAATCCATTGGGCATACATCTTCGCATGCGGAACATTCAATGCAGGTTTTTTCTGTAAACACCGTATGTACATCACAATTTAAACAACGACTGGCTTCTTCTAACGCAAGTTTTTCGTCAAAACCTAACTCAACTTCACTGGTCAACTTTTTAACTGCTTCATCCCACGCAATATGAGGTACAAGATTGCGCTCTTGATGATCAATGCTACTTTCGTAACTCCATTCATGAATGCCCATTTTTTGACTAACCAAATTAAAACTAGTGTCTGATCTATCTTCTATTGGATCGGCATTTTGACAAAAAAGATCAATAGAAATGGCCGCTTGATGACCATTTGCAACCGCAGAAATAATATTTTTAGGACCAAAAGCCGCATCGCCACCAAAAAACACATTAGGTAAGCTAGATTGCAATGATTTACTGTTTACTTTCGGGCTATCCCATTGGTTAAATTTGATACCTATATCTCGTTCAACCCAATCAAAGAAAGTATCTTGTCCAACGGCAACCAAAACTTGATCACACTCCACTAACAAGGTTTCACCGGTTGCTTCTAGACTACGGTTACCTACTTTGTCATAAACGGATTCAACTTGCTCAAACAACACCGCCACTAACTTGCCATCTTCAATTTTATATTCCAGAGGATTGTAATTAGGTAAAATAGTAATACCTTCTGCTGCCGCATCCTCTTTCTCCCACGGTGATGCTTTCATTGCTTCGAAACTTGAGCGCACCAAAACAGTAACCTCTTCACCGCCTAGTCGTTTAGCCGTTCGACAGCAATCCATAGCAGTATTGCCGCCACCTAGCACTACCACCTTTTTCGGCGCGGGGTTTTCATCATCATAATTTAGGTGTTCAAATGAAACTTTTGCTAGCCAATTAATACCTGTGTCTATTTGAGGTTGTGTTAACTTTGTATCCAACTGATCATGACCGGGAATTTTCAACCAGCGGCCATTCGGAGCTCCCGTACCAACAAATATTGCATCAAAATGTGCTTGCAGTAATTTATCAAGTGAAGTTATTTCTTCTCCGAAATGACATTCCAATCCCATATTTATAATGTAGTTAAGTTCTTCGTCAAGCACCGTTTCAGGCAATCGAAACGCAGGAATTTGGCTACGCATCATGCCGCCCGCTTTTGCATCACGTTCAAACATAACCACATCGTAACCCATGGGCAGCAAATCTCTAGCAACTGTCATTGATGCTGGTCCTGCACCGATAAGAGCAATGCGTTTACCATTTTTTTTACGGGGAATTTTTGGTAGAAATGCGCTGATATCTTCTTTATTGTCAGCAGCTACACGTTTTAGTCGACAAATAGCAACAGGCGTTTCTTCAACACGACCACGACGACAAGCTGGCTCACAAGGTCTATCGCACACTCGTCCTAATACACCGGGGAAAACATTTGATTCCCAGTTGATAAGATAAGCATCGGTATAGCGTTTTTCAGCAATTAAGCGAATATATTCAGGAACGGGAGTATGCGCAGGACAAGCTTGCTGGCAATCAACTACTTTAAGAAAGTGTTGGTAATTACCTGTATCAGTTTTCTTCAAAATCAACTCCTTTTAATAAAAAGTACTTATTTGAAACAACTACTACTTTTACTTAAACAACGTCAAAATACGAGTGTATAACTACTTGAGGTTATTTGTATATCTTCTAATCTAATCTATTTAGTGTACCTTGTTAACTAGTAAATATAATTAATACCTTAGTACTAATTATATTACTATTTTGCAAAATAAATTTTAGCTTGTTCGGTGACTTTTGGCGCTAATAGAACTGTTGAAATCATGGTTGGTATTGCCATTAGCGCGTACATAATATCAATTAAATTAATCACTAATGCTAGAGACGAAACTGCGCCAACAATAATTAAGCAAAGATAGAACCAAACATAGGCTTGTTCAAACCGTTTGCCTAATAAAAACTCTGCACATTTACTGCCATAATACCAAAAAGTTAATACCGTACTTGTACTGAGAAAGAACACCACTAAACTGAGAAGGTAACCACCAACATTTGGGAAAGCTTGTTCAAATACCTGCGCAGTTAAACTCACTCCTGTTAATTGTAAATCACCAATGTCGGTCACCAAAATAGCTAAAGCAGTACAAGTACATACCAGTAACGTATCAACTATTGGGCCTAAGGTAGCAACTAATCCTTCACGCGTTGGCTCATTTGTTTTGGCCGCGCCATGCGCCATCGATTCTGTACCAATACCCGCTTCATTAGAAAATGCTCCGCGTTGTACCCCTATTAAAACCACTGAACCAATAAAACCACCAGCCACAGAAGTACTACTAAATGCACTAACAAATATTGAAGCAAAGGCGCTTGGAATAGCAGAAAAGTTCATAGCCAATACCCCTAAAGTTAGGAGGAAATAACAAATAACCATCATCGGAATTACGCGACTAGTGATTTTGGCTAAACGTTCAAGCTTACCCATAACAATATAAGTAATTAAAATGCAAAGTAATATACCGGCAGTTAGATCAAAATTGAAATGGTCACTGGCTGTGGCTAAGCCATGAGGGATAGCGATAAAATCTCGTAATACTTGCACTAACTGATTGATCTGAAAAATAGGTAAAGCGCCAAACATGCCACCCAGACAAAATAGCCAAGCTAAAGGTAGCCATTTTTTACCTAAACCTTCACGAATAACGTACATAGGGCCACCTTGAATACGGCCACTACGATCTAATCCACGATATTTAACAGCCAAGGTTGCCGTATAAAATTTAGTGGCAATACCTACAATAGCAGTAACCCACATCCAAAAAATAGCGCCTGCGCCACCAACAGTTATAGCAACCGCGACACCTGCAATATTTCCTAAACCTAACGTTCCCGATAGCGCCACCATTAACGCTTGAAAATGTGTAAGGTCGCCTTCTGCTTTCTCTTCCTTAGAAAATTTCCCTGAGGTTATATCAACTGCGTGCTTCAAGTGACGATAGGGTAAAAGGCGACTATGAAAAACAAAAAACAGCCCTCCACCTACAAGTAAGATAACGAGCGGTAAGCCCCACATAAAAGCGGCAATTTGCCCGAGGATGTTGGTTAGTTCATTCATAAATAATTAGTTTTACCTGGGTCTATTTAGTTTATTGCACTTTGCTGATAATTTTTCTTGCTATAACAACAAGCTCTGCTCTATTTTATAATATTCATCAGCAGCATTAATTAGTGAGTTAGCCGTTAAATGGGGTACACCGTATACTATTGTTTTAACATCATATTCGCTTTTAATGTGGTTTAAAAGTAAATCGAAATCACCATCCCCAGAAAGTAGCACTATCGTATCAATATTTTCATTTGCCGCCGCCGCCAAAACATCGATAGTGATACCAACGTCCCAATCACCTTTAGCTGAGCCATCACTGCGTTGAATGAAGGGCTTTAATTTAACATTGAAACCAATGTGCTTTAGCGCCTTTTGAAACTTATGCTGTTGATCATCACTGCGTTGAATTGCATAAGCATTTGCTAGGATTACATCTCCCTGAGCCAGCAACTCTTGCCATAATAAACGGTAGTTGAACTGTCGTTGGTAAGTATCTCTGGTGGTATAATAAATATTTTGTACATCGACAAAAACAGCAATTTTTTGCAAAACGTTTCCTTTTTCAAAATTTTAAGGCAATAAAAGCAACTATATGCATAATTTCATCACATTTTGGGCATAAACTCTTGTTACGTTCAAAAGATAGCGTTAAAATATTAACAAAATAATAACAAGTCAACATTTGGTTTAGGGATAAAGTATGTCTTTCGAAGATAACTATCAAGTCTCTTCTAATTTTAGTGAATTAACTCACGATTTTCTTTCCAGTCATTTAATCGCTCCTACACCTGTTAATTATGCTGTTATTTATCTTTACATCAGTAATGAAAATGAGCTATTAACCGCAGCTATAGATAAGAAACTTCAAAAAAGTAGATTGATCACTGCTGACTATATGGCAGATTTATTTAAACGTTATGTTTCTTATAGTGAGCAAGTTGAAAATACTGTTATTTCTCCTTTTGAAGAAGCATTAAATAAAACGTTAGACCAAATAAGCTTACAAGTAGGCAATGAAGCAAAAGTAACAAAAAGCTTACAAAAACTAAATACCATTTTAACCAAAACCGATCACCATAAATCACTTAAACATATTGTTGGTTTTCTTTTCGATACCATTAATAATACCAAAGCTCAACATCAAACATTATCCCAAGAATTATCAGCAACACAGCAAGAAATAAATCACTTAAAAACCAAACTCGCTTCATCAAGGCAAGAGGCGTTAGTTGATTCATTAACGGGACTATTAAATCGTCGGGGCTGTGATGACAAATTACAAGCCTTAAGTTTTGCTGGAACACACTCTTCACTAGCTATTGATATTGACCACTTTAAAAAGATCAACGATAGTTTTGGTCATTTTGTCGGTGATAAAGTGATACAACGTATCGCTAAAACAATTGAAAGTCATATTAGTGAACAAGATCTAGCTGTACGTTTTGGTGGAGAAGAGTTTTTAGTCGTTATGACAAATAAGTCAATTCCTGAAGCGAAAATAACAGCAGAGAAAATTCGCATCTCTATTGAAAAAATGAAATTAATTCAAAGAGAAACAAATACATACTTACCTCCTATATCAGTATCCATTGGTATTGCACAAAATAAAAACATACCCAATTGGGCAAGCTTATTTAAACAAGCTGATGATGCCCTTTACCAAGCAAAAAATTCAGGAAGAAATCGCTGTGTTTGTGCATAGCGATAAATTGTACATCGACTAATTCATTCTTAGCCGGTGTAATCTTGAAGTAGTTTAGATATAAATGTTAAACTTTCTCTTTTGAGCTTCCTACACGGTTAATTTAGCGATCATGATGTCTGTATTGCGTTCTTTTTTTTATTTATTGTTAAAACTTCCTCTGCGTTTATTCGTTCGTAGCAAAATAGTGTTGGATGCACAAACGCCCGTTGAAACATCATCTCAACCAATTTTTTACGTGGTTAGTCATCAATCTGCTAGTGATTTGTTATCGCTGCAAAGAGCTTGCAAGCAACAAAAATTGCCTGATCCTCTTGGCAAGGTAAAAATAAACGACAAGCTATTTGAACGTACTATATGCTTAGCAAAGCCGACCTCGATGTTAGGGATAAAACGTACTAAAACCAGAGCATTGCAGCAAGGATTAGCAATTCTAAACCAACACCATATAAATAAAAGTCTTGATGCCCAACTTATTCCAGTGAACCTTATTTGGGGGCGTGTGCCTACGCAAGAAAAAAACAATGCCACTGTTTCCTCTTTATTGGCAGAGCAAGCCTCTCCTACTTGGCTTAGAAAATTATTTATTGTGCTGTTTTTAGGTCGTGATAGCTTAATACGTTATAGTGAGGCGCTTTCTTTAAGAAACATGTCTGATAACCATGGTAATGACGAAGCAACCGCCCACAAATTACTACGTGTAGCGCGTTTTCATTTTCACCGACAAAACATTGCAGCAAAAGGGCCTCGACTCATTCATCGCCAGCAAATGTTTACCGCATTATTCGCTAACCCTTCAGTAAAGCGTATCATCAAAGATGAAGCTAAAAGTAAAAATATCAGTCCAGAAAAAGTGAAAAAGCAAGCGCTGGGCATGATGGAAGAAATCGCAGGTGACTATAGTGTTTCATTAGTACGCCTAGGCGAGAGAATTTTACGTTGGTTGTGGGCCCGCTTGTATACGGATATTAAAGTTAGCAATTCTCAAGTGTTGCGAAAGTTAGCGCAAGATGGTCATGAAATTATCTATGTACCTTGTCACCGTAGCCATATGGATTACTTATTACTTTCTTATATAATTATACAAGAAGGCTTAGTAATGCCGCGTATTGCTGCAGGTATCAACTTAAACTTCTGGCCTGCAGGATCAATTTTCAGAAAAGGTGGCGCTTTCTTTATTCGTAGAAGCTTTGCCGGTAATCGCTTGTATTCAACCATTTTTCGTGAATATTTAGGTTTGCTTTTTGAACGTGGTTATTCTGTTAAATATTATACCGAAGGTGGACGAAGTCGCACAGGAAGGTTATTGCCTCCTAAAACGGGCATGTTAACCATGACAATTCAGAGCCTACTACGCGGTATCGATCGCCCATTAACATTGGTGCCCGTATATTTGGGCTATGAACATGTGATGGAAGTTGGCACATACCATAAAGAACTCAGCGGTAGCGCTAAGAAAAATGAGTCAATATTTGGAGTATTGAAAGCGATTAAAAATTTACGAAACTATGGTAATGGTTACGTAAATTTTGGTGAACCAATTAACATTAACAGCTATTTAAATGAAAACATTCCAAATTGGAAAGAAGCTATTGACCCTATTGATTCGCAAAAACCTAATTGGTTAACACCCACGATTAACGATATGTCTCATCAATTAATGACTCGTATTAACCAGTGTGCGGCACTTAATGGTGTCGCTTTAGTCGCTTTAATTTTACACGCCAGTGAGAACAAGGCCCTTGCTAAAGTTGACTTAGAAAAACACTTGGATTTTTTCCTTAACATTCAACGTGAAGCACCTTTTAGTGAACAACTGACCATACCTGAAGAAAGTGGTGCTGAGTTACTGGCTCATGTTATTGCACTTAATAAAGTAACCATTTCTAAAGACAGCTTTGGCACTATTATTTCATTAGATGATTCTGCAAGTTTAGAAATGCGTTATTACCGCAATAATATATTACATACCTATGCTTTAAACTCTTTAGTATGTAGGTTGTTGACTCATAATAGTAAAATTTCACACGAACAGATAATATCGCAAAGTATCAGCTTATTAGCGACTTTAAAAGATGATTTGTTTTTGTTCCAAACACCTAAGCAAATTACGCTACAAGTTGAACGAGTGCTAAAAGCCCTAGAAAACAGTGGTATGGCCAAACAAACAAAGGCACATTTTTGGTCATTAACCGAAGATACTCAATTGCTTAATCAAGTTCATTCAATGGCTGAATGTATTGACGAAAGTTTACAACGATTAGCTATAATCACTTCATTAGCAACGCGTTTAGCGCCACTTACAAGGCGTGAACTAGAACAGAAGGTTGTTGCTATAGCCAAGCGCTTAGCCGTATTGAACAATATCACCGCGCCTGAATTTATCGACAAAAAGGCACAGGCTACTTTAATAAATACGTTACGTGAACAAGAATATTTAGCGTTAAATGACGAAGGGTTACTCGTGGTCTGTAACAGCATGACTGCGCTTAAATCTTCGGTAACTAGCCTAGTATCTATTGAAGTTTTACAAAGCATTGCTAGGTAAATATTTACGTTCATCTAAATAAAAGGTAGGCTTAACTTTGTAAGCTTACCTTTTGTTTAGTGTTATTATTTAGCGATAGAGGCTAACTCTACTGATACTTGCTCAACACCTTGTTTAGCAATTCTTTTGCTCAACTCTGCTTTTTTACTGCTTAGCAAAGAAATACCTTCTACTACCATATCAAACGCTTTCCATTCGCCAGTTTTTTTATTTTTTCTCATTTTAAAAACAACATCTATTGTTGGTTTATTTAAATCAATAATTTGCATTTTTATTGCCACAATTTTTTTACCTTCAACTGATTTTTCAGGCTCAAAAATAATGTCTTGGTTTTTATATTGCATTAAAGCGGCTGAATAAGTTCTTGCTAAATAATGACGCATTGAGCTAACAAATTGAGTCCGTTGTTCTTTGTTTGTTTTCTTTAGGTGTTTTCCTAAAATACGGTATGAAGCATATCTATAGTCTATTGAAGGCATCAATTCATCTTCAACAATATCTTGCATAAGCGCGGGAAATTTCTTAATTTCTTGCTGATTTGCAGCAATACGGCTAAAAAGTTTGTTACCAATATTTTCTAAAACAACATAGGGTGAAGAAGGTGCTAGTTCAGATGAAAAAGCTGACATGGAAAACATCACTAACAATGCCACCATGAAATTTGCTATGCGTTGCATTTTATTACTCCTAAAAATCATATTCATTCGGTCATCTATTATTGATTTAACAATAAAACCGACCGCTCGGTATCTTCAATGTGAGAAGTCTATCACCGACCGATCGGTTTGTAACTATCTTTTTACAAATAAAATTTTTAAATAAGAGACTTTAGCACTAAATTACTGTCTTAATGCTCGGATATATATACAAAGTTCTACAATAACCTGTTGAAATAACTCTTTATTACGAGAGCTTTTACTCAAAGAAGTAGCGCCATGAAAAGTAGCAACAATAAAATAAGCTACTTGAGAAAATATTAAGTCTGCGCGTAATTCGCCTTTTACCCGCTCTAAAGATTCAACAATAAGTGCATTGAGCTTTTCTTGCATTGACAAAATTCGTAAACGAAAACCTTCATCCACATTGGCCATTTCTTCACAAAGGTTATTCAACGGACAGCCACAAACAGCTTCACTACACACCATGGCATCGCACATTGAAGTAAAGAAATCACACAAGCCTTCTATTGGATCATTCTGACTTAACGCTGGTTGCCAAGTACCCAAAAACATTGGAATATAGTTTTCTTCAAAAACGGCATAACCCAACTCAAGCTTATTGGTAAAATGATAATACAAGGCACCTTTAGAGATACTACAACGATTAAGTATGGTAGATAAACTCGTTGCCTGAAAGCCATGTTGATGAATTTCATCGGCGGCTACAGCAAGAATTTTTTGGCGTGTTTGTTCAGCATCACTCATGATTACGACTCTTAATATTTACAACGTTCAACCTGTAAATGATAACAAACCGATTGGTCTGTTGCAAGAAAGCTCATTTAACTACGTTACAACGTGTTGTGATCATTCCAATATAGACCAACAAAGTAGTACTAGAGAAAATTTAAAATGATAACTGGCATTATACTACTCCGCAACTGTCAGGTTTCTTTACAACTTGGTTCCCTTCACCAAACAGCCTTTTTAACATTGAGTTATTTTTCATATGCTTACTTTAATTGGTACAAATAATGCGTATATAAAACATACAATTTCTTTGTGTTTTGTTGTTAAGAATAGTAACTGTAATTTAATTGAGAAGTATAAATTCCTTAGATAATTCCTTTTATCAGAGGCTTCATCATGAAATATACAATAACTCTAGGGGCTATAGGTTTAGCTTTAAGTTTAAACAGCCAAGCATCGTTAATTGATCTGGCTGGTCAGGGTTACGTCACTTACGGTGACTTTAACTCGTATTCGCTGCCCATTTCCGGAATAAATGTTCCTTCAACACCCGGTCAAATTTCTGATTTAGTTGTGGTGGCCACAGGCTCAAGTGGTGTTCCAGTTAATACTAATTTCTCAGGTATGGACAACGCTTATTCAACCCCTTCAGGAGTCAGTGGCTCTAATTTCTTTTCCACTGGAGACACATCAGACCCTTCGCAGGTGAGTAGTTTTTCTGGCGATAATGATACTACATGGGACACCACTCTTGCTGCACTTGATACGTTTCTTTCTGGAGAAGATATGTTCTTCCTCTTCAACAACAACAACCTTAACGCGGAAAATGAGCAAAGCCTTGCAGTTTGGGCACAAGTGGAGGTTACTGACAATAATAGTAATTTGCTTGGAGTGTTCGATTTTACTAATAACGGTGGCAAATATGGCCTAATTAGTGAAGGTGGCGGAGGTAGCTTTTTCGGTGATCCAACTGCTTACACGTCAGATGGCTCTGGTCCAACTATAGGGACCAATGACAGTACCGACTATGTTCTATCTGGGGGAGCGATATGTATTGATACGGATACATTTCCGCCCACACCAGTATCCTGCGCCAACCCGCTCGCTGATGAGGGTCCAGTCAATCATAACCTGGGGGCCGACAATGCCGCATACGCGGTAGTGGCACCAGAACTTAACTCATTATTACAAGGGCTCTTTGACAGTAATTTGGATCTGATTGACTTCACAATGAGCATTGACCTTCGTTTGGGTTGCGATCCCGGCTTCGGTGCATCAGGAGATGAAATATGTACAGGTATAACAAGCGGCTTTGGAAAAAACATTAATAATGGTTTTGAGCAGCTATTTATCGCCTCAGCAACGTTCGATCCAGAGATACAAATCCCTGAACCTAGTACGTTATTATTGTTAGGTGGAAGTTTATTGCTGCTTTTTCGACGTAAATAGGCTTTTAAGAACTAATCTAAAAAAGGCCATTTTTGCCGGGGATTATAGGGAAAAACAAGAAGGCGATATGTAATAGTTTGCCTAGAATTTGCAACTAAGCGAAAGCCAATTGTTGCGTGTCACACATTAATTGGCTAGTTATAAATTACTTTACTCAAACTCTGTTTGTTTCGGTAAATCATCAGTTATATCGTGCCACGCAGCTTTACTGCCAACAAACACATGCCGTGTCGGTTTTACTTTCGGATCAGTATCTAAGGTACCAAATGGAAAACCTAAAATATCCGGGGCTTCATCAAATTTCGTAAATAAACTTGAACCACACTCAGAGCAAAACCCCTTGTGTTCACCTGGAGATGATTCATAAAACTTAATAAACTTTCCACCTTGAAGAGTTTTCCAGCTCTCAGTTTTTATTTTTGCTCGTGTTCTGAAGGCAGATGCATGTAATTTTCTACACATACTGCAATGGCAATTTAATACATCTTCAAAATCACCGTTAATTTCATATTGAACTTTATTACACAAACAACTACCTGTGTTTATCACGATACTTTCCTTAAGTTATAGCCGCATTAAACGGCTAAATATAATGTTAAACGGAGCGAAGACAAACCAGCTCTACCTTGCCCGCGTGAATGCCTTTATGTTAGCAATATCATTTACTTTCTAAAGCGATGAGTCTGGCTCCAAAACCAATAAATACAATGCCAGTTACCCCTTTAAGAATACGTTGAAATGAACCATTTTTTGCCATAGATGTTAAACGGGAAAATAGAAAAACCATTGAAGAAAACCAAGCTAGATTCATTACCGAATGAATGGTTACCAGTAAAAAGGCATATAAAACAGCGTGCTCACCTGTTGGAATAAATTGAGGGAAAGCAGCCAGATAAAACATTGAAACCTTAGGGTTTAAAGCATTAGTTAAAAAACCTTCGAAAAATGATTTGGTTAAAGTGTTTTCTTTAGAATTTGTCTCCTTTGCCTCAACAGTATTAGCATGACGAAAAGCACTCACTAGAGATTTAATGCCTAACCAAAACAAATAGAGTGCACCTAATGCCTTAACGATAAAAAAAGCATCTGCCGATTTAGTTAAGAGTACCGAAATACCTAAAATTGATAAAGCACCATGTAAATAAAATGCAGCAAGAAAACCAAATACGTTGGCAAGGCCTGCTTTTTTACCTGATTGAGGTACCGTTTTTGCTATAAGTAAACCATTAGGTCCAGGCGATATAACTAACAACAATGATACCAATATAAAACTTACTATTTGAATATAATCCACGAAAAACCTCCTTTAATTCGATATATAGTATATCAAATTGAAAACATCCACTATTGGCTAACCCCTCAATATGGCCTGAAAACAGCTTCCTAAATGTGCAATGAAACCAAGAAAACTTTAGCAGAATGGTTAACTGGCCGATCAATGAGGAATCAGGATTTATAAAAGCAGGAAACAATGCATACTAGCTTGTGTACACATCAACCAATTTATCCAAGAACCCAAATAATAATGAATTCATATGATAACTATCATAAGCAGCTATATAATCTGACGCTTGCATATAGTTGTGACGATTAATATTCTCAAATTCGTTAGAAGATATTTCAATTAAATCAGCTATGGATTCAGGAGTAAACTCTAAGTGACACTGAAAACCATAGACTAAATTTGAATACTCAACGATCTGCCGGGGGCAGCCCTCACTTGTGGCTAGAACCTTACTAGTTAACGTCAGCCCAGGCATGTCATCGTGCCAATGACCTACGGTTTCACAACGGTTAAATTGTGTGAGTTTTGGATTTTGCACACCATAATCTGTTAACCCAATTGGAAAGTAACCAATCTCCTTATTAGGGCTTTTTTCAAACTTTGCCCCTAGTGCTTCACCTATCAATTGTGCACCTAAACACACTCCCACTACCGCTTTACCACTTTTAATACATCCACGGATAAATGATATTTCCTCATCAGCTTTAAAATAATAGCATTCTTGCTCTGTAGTCTCAGGACATTGAGGGCCGCCTAAAATGATCAATAAATCGATAGCTTTATGGCATGATGGTAATGATTCACCTAAGTAAATTTTGGTGCTAGAGGAAACATAACCCTTGTCTTTTATCCAGGTTAACAATGCTCCAGGCCCTTCGTAAACTTCATGTATGATGAAATGTACTTTCATTTGTTCTCTTCTATAAGATTGACTAGTTGATTACCTATGCTAGCATTGCTTGTAGAATCACAATATCTACATTAAGACATTAAACAATGACAACCCGCCAAAATAAAGAGGCAAACCTTTTAATTAGTCAGCAAGCTGATTTTCAAGTAATAGTTAAAGTAGAAAAAATGAAAAGAGGACATGTTGATCAATGGCATGAACATTCTTGGCACCAAATCGTTTTCCCATTTGAAGGAATACTGCAAACAAAGGTGGTCGGTAGCCAATTTGTGATCCCTCATAGCGGCATGTTATTTATTCCAGCTAATACAAGTCATGAGTCATTTGTTATGACAGATACCAAATTCATTGGTATCTACCTAAATCCAAAAAACGATTTCAATTACCCCAATCAAACTAAAGCAATATCTGTTACGCCATTTTTAAGAGAGCTTATTTTGCATCTCAATCATTCAACTACCGATGCAGGTATTTCCCAAGAGGAAATAAAAAATTTGCTTGATGTACTTATTGATCACATTTGTCGTTCTGGTACTTACAATATGAAACTGCTGGTACCAAGCGATAGAAGATTAATGCTAATTTTTAAAGCGCTTTTTGAAAATCCACAACGAGATACAAAACTCACAGATTGGGCAGAACACGTAGGGGCATCAGAAAGAACCTTATCAAGACTATTCATGAGGGAGTTAGGCATGTCATTTCCTCTTTGGCGTCAACACCTAAGGTTAGTTTCTTCATTAAGCCTACTAGAAACTAAACTTTCGATACAGGAAATAGCATATAACGTAGGATATAACTCAGATTCTTCATATATTTTTGCTTTTAAAAGCTTATTTAAACAAACACCACAACTCTATCGAAACAGTGGTTTTATACTCAGCTCTCGAATTAGCGCTATGTAGTATCATTACATACTACTGCAGGGTTTTAGCCTTTATCCAACATAAACATTAGAATTTATTTAGCAACATCCATAACGATTCTACTGTACACGCTAAAGTGACATTACGTTGGATGGTGTACCTTAGCAATAGTAGAGAGGCCAAATAAAAACAAAGCTAATCATTTGTTATTAATAAATAAAATAGTATAAATTTTGATTGAAATTATTAAAGCATACGAAAATTCATGGTATTCTCTAGTGGAACTAATAACTTATTGATAGTAGTAAAAAGGTAACCTTTTGTATCAAATAGGCTCATGGCTGGTAATTCCTAAAGAATCCTTAATTTCATCTGAAAATTCTAACATTAAACTAACATCATTAAGTATGACTATTTTATGTTGTTTAATTGCTCATAATGGTGAAATTGTTTCTAAAGAAACGCTTATTAAAGAGTGTTGGAATGAGCGATTTGTAAGTGTTGCTGCTTTATTATCTTTATCTGTTTTTCCGTTAACCTTCGAATTTAAAGGAATTTTATGAAATCACTCCCTTTCTTAATATGCTTGTTCAGCCTTAGCTTAAAAGCAGCAACAATCAATATTACCTACCTTGATGAAACAAATGTTGGTTTTAATAGCACTGAACCATACACACCAACGACTGAAAACCCTTCAACTACTTTAGGTGAAGCAAGACGTTATGTTTTAGAGCGAACAGTAAGAATGTTCAGTACACAATTTCATAATGACACGCCTATTTTTTGGGGCGTAAAATTAGAAGAACTAGGTGGGGGATACGGAGCCTTAACATTAGGGCCTGTGTTTACTGAATTTACCCAAGGAAGTCCAATTGATGAGTTTGGTATTCTAAACACAGGAACCCACTACCCAAACCTATTAATCGATGCTTTATCGAATAACGTAGATAGAGTTATGTATAGTGATGATGATTATGATGCAACTACTCAGTTTTCAGATTATGGTAAAAACTATGGCTTCTCTGAAGAAGGTGGATTTAGGTTTGCCAGTGTTGTATTGCATGAATTGGTGCATGTAATTGGTTTTGCTTCACCAGATTGTCTAAAAGGCTGCATTCCTCAATCTAGCTCTCATAAAAGCCATTACAATCAATATATCCATGTTGAAGGTGATTATAATGAAACTTGGAATGATTTATCCCTTTTAGAAAAAGAAGACGCTGCAATGCTTGAAAATATTCTTTACTTTAAAGGCAGCGATTCCACTTCAGTTTTTGCCGCTAATGAATTGTTTTCTGGAGTAACTGAAAATGGAATAGCTTTGCACTCTGGAACAAACCCTGATGGCAGCTGGGATGGTCAAAGTGTTAGTCATTTATCTCCTAAAATAACACCCGCACAGTTAATGTTCTCGGCTGGCGCTGATGTGAATGAATTAGGAGCTGCGGCCTACATTCTTTGTGATATTGGTTGGTGTAGGAATGATGGTTTTGTTGCCGACTTATCAGTTACATCAGTAAATGAAATTTCAATAAAACCGAATGTTGACTCAACTATTAGCGTTGAAATTGCAAATTTAAGTAGTGAAAAGGTTAACAATATATTTTGGGAATTTGAAATCCCCAACGGTATAGAAATTAATAAAAGCGCTTCTACTGATGGCTGTGAAGTTATTGATAAAAACTTTGTTTGTGAAATAGTTGAGCTTTTTTCAGAACAATATATTGATATTGATGTGGCAATAATAGCCACTGAAGGGCAATATATTATTGATAGTAAATTGTACTCTAATTCATTTATCGTTGATCCTAAAGGAGCTAATAACTTAAATATTCTGAAGATTATTTCAGAAGAGTCTCCTTTTCCAACAATTACGTTGGAAGACACATATAGCTTTACCTCTGGTGATACGGCAACTGTTACACCTCAATATACAGATAATTCCGATGACGAACTTAATTTCAGTTGGATAATTAAAAGTGGCTATGATCTTGTTATAGAGCAAAACACAAACACTGGCACATTAAGCTTTACCGCACCTGAAGTCACGGGTTCACAAACAACAACACTAGTGTTAACCAGTAGCAGTAAAGGTCGCACAGAAGAAAAAGTAGTCACTATTTCAATCGCCCCTAAACCTATTGAGCCTGAAGTAACGCCTGAAGTAACGCCTGAAAAAAGTAGCGGTGGGGGCTCTATGGGATTGTACCTTTTGTTACTTATTGCTTTAGTAAGCATTAAGCAGAACAAATAGGGTTAAGTTTATCTAGTTAAAACATGGATGTTTTAGCTGGAAATGCATAAATCCAGCTTTAGATTGGAATGATCACACAATCAACTTCAGTTTCTACTAACCATTGTTTATCTATAAATCGACTTACCTCAACAAAAGTACAAGCAGGCTTAATAGTTGAAAATAACTCACCATGCGCTTTTGCAGCCTCTTCCCACCGAGATATATCAGTAAGCATAATTCTGGTTCTGATAACATCTTGAATTTTACCACCAGCCTCTTCTATAGCTGAAATAGAGAGTTCAAGACAATACTTTGTTTGCTTATATACATCGCCGACATGCACTGTTTTGCCTTGTTTTATAGGCGCTGTTCCAGACACAGATATCGAATTACCAATTCTACAAGCACGAGAAAAGCCAATGGGTTCTTCTAGGTGAGAGCCGGAACTAATATTTTTTCTCATAATAGCCTTAGTAGTTGTAATGCCTAACGAAGGGGCGAATGGTAGTTTTAAAAATTATAGATGAATAAAAATCACCAACCATTTTTCATCCTTATTTATTCGCTTGTTTAATCACTAATTTAGGTCAACGGCGTATTTTTTTAATAACGCCATTGGCACAATTTCTAGCACTTTAATGTGAGTTCTTTTAAGATGAACCCTTGGTGCCATATTACTTTCCTCAGCTTCTAGCCAACGTGCGGCACATAAACACCAACCGTCACCTGGCTTCAACCCCTTAAAACCAAACTCAGGAATCGGAGTGGATAAATCATTACCTCTGAACCTTGAATATTCCAAAAACTCTTTTGAAACATTAATGCAGACAGTATGAGAACCAACATCCGCTTTACTGGTATTGCATTTACCGTCACGATAAAAGCCAGTAAGTGGGTTTTCACAACATGATTCTAGTTTTTCACCAAACACATTAATAGATTCATCCATTTCCATAGCGTAGTACCTTTGATTTGCCTGCAGTGAGAAACTAATAATTTTGACAAGGGAATAACCATTCTCTTCAATCAATGCCTTGCCTCTAAACTATCGCTAAGAGGTCACTTTCTTATAAGGATTGGTATAATATATTCCACTATGATTCAACTGTCTAACTCATTGAAGAAGTGAAAATAGCCTATTGTATTTTGATGTTCTTATTAGGCTTTTTAGCAACAACCTTTTTTAAAACTACAAATATTACAACTAAGTATGCAACTGTGGCTATATGCTTAAAAACCACCTTAAATGGCGCTTCTGCCTGATATGCAAGAATACCATCAGTTACGGGCATAACAATACCAAATAAAGCACCCCACATTAAAATTGAGTAATTTCTAGTATATAAAAGGTAACCAAAAATCAAAGTAATAAAAATAGTGCGGGAACCATATATATTAACCCAGTCAGCATCCATTGGTGAAAATAATTCAGTTCCTCTTACGCTGGCAAAAGCTGACGGGTCGATGTATGCAAATGCGCCATAAAAGCCCTGTAACAAAATCATGAGTAATACCAAGACAAACCCTACATATTCTAATTGTGATTTTTTATTATCCATGAGCACCTAAATTTTGAGAAGCTGAACGCCCTAATAAAGAACGAAAAATTGTCTGCGAGATGTTAGTAAATATATCATAGCGTTAGGAGGAGGGTTGCTTAAATATGTAACAAAACCTAACGATCACTCAAGCAGAGAAAATTGCCTACTAGCGCAGAGGGATCTACAGAATATGATTTTATTGCCTTGTATATTTTTTACGACTTCACCAATGCTGATTTTACAATAGCAAAACCAATAAGCCCCAATAATGCACCCGTAACTTTATCAATGTAATAGGCTGCTTTAGTAAACTTACTTCGTATAGAACGTGTTGAGAGAAGGAAAATAATGGATAAATCCCATAAAAATACAATAACGGTCATCCAAATGCCTAATCCCAACTTAAATGCAAAACCTACTTCAGGTGTGAGCACAACGGTAAATAGACTAAGATAAAACAATAAATTCTTTGGATTTAATATTCCAGACATGAACCCAGTAATAAATTCCTTTAAAAAAGTCGATTGAACGGCGCTAGAATTTGTAGACTCAGCCGTCATATCTAAGTTGTTATATGAACTTTTACGAGCGCATATAGCTTGTACAGCAAGATAAATTAGAAACAATCCACCAATAATTTTTAGTGCAATCATTACAGGAACCGAAGCAGCTAAAATTGAACCTACACCAATCAAACACAAACCAATATATACAGCGTTAGCAGACGCAATACCCAACGCAACACCGATGGCATTTTTACCTTCGTTTTTGATTGCGCTTTTTACAACTAACACGAAATCAGGTCCAGGGCTTAGCAAGGCGAGAAAATGAGCTATTGCAACCGTTACGAAGATACCTAATAAATTGACATCCATATGAATCACCTTCTTACTATTATTCATTAATCATAACACGCTAACTGCAATGATTTTCTAACAATCAAATATCTTTACGTTTAAATTGAATTTTATTTTTTGTCGATTGAGTGCTGACAATTGATGAATAACGCTAATTCTTATCGGTACATTAATTTAAAATTAACTTTTCTGTTCATCAATGCAGCATTCATCTTGAAAAAAGGCAATAACAGACAATAATTTTTCATATTCAACAACACAATAAAGCGTACGCCCTTCACGGCGCTGCTTGATTAGGCCGGCAGAAACTAAGCCAGAAATATGGTGTGATAATGTTGAGCCAGGAACATTTAACTCTTCTTGTACTACCCCAACAGCAAGACCTTGCTCGCCTGACTTAACTAAACGTTTAAAAATGGTCAACCGAGTTGGATGACCTAATTCTTTTAAAGCTTTAGCGATAACGTCTATTTTCATAATCTTTCTCTAAACTGATGTATTTTATCTATGTTTCGATATTACTAGAAATATATTGACAAGAACACTTCTTTCTTTATAATTCGAACAATCTAGAAACATAGAACTAATTAATTATGACTATTACACAACAAATGGTATTTGATACTGTAAACATGTTTGCTTTTTTAACAGCAGAGTTAACTGTGCTCTTTCTATTTATTAGCTATATTGTCGGCATTCTTCAAGAATATATTCCACCAAGTAAAATTCAAAATATATTAAGTAGTAAAAATGGTAAAGGTTATATTGTTGCCGGATTTCTAGGCGCCATCACTCCTTTTTGTTCTTGTTCAACTATCCCCTTTTTAAAGGGTCTTCTTAGAGCAAAAGCTGGCTTTGGTACTATGATGGTATTTTTATTTGCTAGCCCACTACTAAATCCAATAATCATAGGTTTGTTTGCTGTCACCTTTGGTTTGAACGTAACCCTATTTTATTTTGCTATCGCAATGGGGGTTTCAATTTCTGCCGGTTACTTATTAGAGAAACTTGGCTTTGAAAAATATATTAAGCCTGAAGCGTATATTTCCCCAGAAAATAAGGTTTGTTCAAGTGGCTGTGGTGAAGGTGCTAAAGATATTACCAAGTGGGCTAGAACTTGGAATAGTACCTGGGCTGACTTTAAAAAAGTATTGCCTTATCTAATTGGGGGCATCGCACTTGGCTCAATTATTTATGGCTTTATGCCAACAGAGTTTGTCGCTAGCGTCGCTAATGAAAATAATCCCTTTGCAGTTCCTATTGCAGCAGTAATTGGTATACCTCTGTATATTAGAGCGGAAGCTGTTATTCCTTTAAGCGCTGCACTAGCAGCAAAAGGAATGGGGCTTGGCGCTGTTATGGCATTGATAATTGGTAGTGCAGGCGCAAGTTTAACGGAAGTAATATTGCTTAAGTCTATTTTCAAAAATAAAATGATCTTCGCTTTTTTAACGGTAATACTATCAATGGCCGTAGGTGCTGGTTACTCGTATTCGTATTTTTTCTAATACAATTTAGAGTGAATAACAAAAATATTCTGGTCTTGTGATGGATGATTTTAAAATAACTTGCAATTAAATAGACGATCGGTCTATTATATAAAAATGAATTTATCTATAACGAAACCACGTCGTGGTAGACCGCCAAAAGTATCTCGTGAGAATCATGATACAAAAGCTGAGTTAATTCGCAGCGGTCTTGAACAACTAACTGAAAGCGGCTTTGCTTCATCAGGAATTGATCAAATATTGAAAAAGGTAAAAGTACCTAAGGGTTCTTTCTATCATTACTTCGCCAGCAAAGAAGCATTTGGCCAGGCTGTTATTGAAAATTATGCTAATTATTTTGCAAAAAAATTAGACGCCTGTTTATTAGATGAATCGTATTCTCCTTTAACACGGATCAAGAACTTTGTTGAAAATGCCAAGGTTGGCATGGTCCGCCATGAATTTAAGCGAGGATGCTTAGTAGGCAACCTTGGACAAGAAGTAGATTTACTACCCGAAAGCTTTAGACAACAATTAATTGATATATTCCAATGCTGGCAGAATCGATTAGCAAACTGTCTTAAAGAGGCGCAAAGACAAAAAGAAATATCAGAGATTGCTAACTGTGATCTATTAGCCGAATATTTTTGGATTGGTTGGGAGGGAGCTGTTAGCCGAGCAAAACTAGTACAAGACACCAAACCATTAGAGAATTATTTTACTCATTTTATCGCGGCTTTGCCTAGATAAAATTTTTTTTACTATTTATAGACAATCAGTCTAATACCCGTTTCATTGATTAGGTGAGATAGGTATCAATTAAGGAGAGCACCATGTTTCATGGCATTTTAATCGAAAAAGATGACCAAGGTTACCGAGCATCTATCAAAGACATTGACGAAAGCTTACTACCTGAAGGTGATGTTACCGTTAACGTTTCGCATAGCACCATTAATTATAAAGATGCTTTAGCGATTACTGGCAAAGGCCCTGTAGTAAGAAAATTCCCTATGGTTCCAGGGATTGATTTAGTTGGTACCGTTGAACAAAGCGATAGTGATAAATTTAATGTCGGCGATGCAGTTCTACTCAATGGTTTTGGTGTAGGTGAAACTCACTGTGGTGGTTTGGCTCAAAAAGCACGTTTAAAAAGTGAATGGTTAATTCCTTTACCTAAATCCTTTTCTCCACGCCAAGCGATGGCTATTGGGACTGCAGGCTATACAGCGATGCTTTGTGTGATTGCACTTGAAAAAAATGGCGTTACTCCAGAAAAAGGTGATATTTTGGTAACAGGCGCTAACGGCGGTGTTGGTAGCTTTTCAATCGCAATTTTAGCAAAACTTGGTTATAAAGTAATTGCGTCAACTGGAAGGGTTGATCAAGCAGAGTATCTAACAAAATTGGGTGCCTCAGAAATAATTGATCGCAATACATTGTCTGAACCGGGTCGCCCGTTAGGGAAAGAACGTTGGGCAGGCGCAATCGATTCTGCGGGAAGCCATACATTGGCTAATGTTTGTGCTGGCATAAAATATGGTGGTGTCGTTGCTGCTTGTGGTTTAGCACAAGGCATGGATTTACCCGCCTCGGTTGCACCATTTATTTTACGTGGTGTTACTTTAGCCGGTATTGATAGCGTAATGCGTCCACTTGAAGACAGACTTGAAGCATGGCAACGCCTCGCTGACATTCTAAACCCTGATGTATTTGAAGATATTTCTACTGATATCAGCTTGAACGAGGTTGTTGAAACGGCTGAAGGCTTACTCGCAGGTAAAGTTCGTGGTCGCGTGGTAGTTGATATCAGCAAATAAGCTAAATAATTTAATGTAGCTGATCAAAGTTAAACTTGAGCAGCTACATAAAATCTTCTAAAAACCATGCTGCAAACTCATGCCTACCTTCAACATTCGATTTACTATAGATAACAGAGGCCTGTTGACGAACCGTTTTTTCTTTTGTATTTCTTACGCCACTAATCTCTTTAAAGCTTAATCCTTTTAATAATAACATCGCAACGTTTTGTTCACTTGGTGTAAGCAACCATTGTTCGAATTGGTTATGAATAACTGCACTGTATTCATGACGAGCATTTTTCATCTCATCAGAAATATTTCTGAATTTATCGTCAGAAACTAATAGTTCTTGTTTTAGTCTCGATATATCAGACGTTCTAGCACGTATATCTTTAATTAAAAATAACGCACCAACTCCCGACACTATAACAATGAGACTTTCAGAGAAGATATGCCAAACAGGAACACCTAAAGATATATCTGTAAGTACGTCAAAAAAATTTAAACACATAATAACAAGTAATATTATTGCTATAAACTTATCTCTCATAAACCCCTCAATTATCAACAAGATATTAATTCAATAGACAAATGTACCATACTCTGAATTAATTATAAGAAGAATAAAAACTAACGTATGTCCAATGACTTTGCATGATAAAAAAGTAATACTGACAGCATAAAATGAAGTTCCAATAATATAAACGACAAAATGGAGAAATTTATATGAGTATGAACCGAGAACGAATATTTGTATGGAGTCGAAATGTAAGGTTATTTCACTGGATTAATGTAATAGCTATAACGTTACTCATTTGTATAGGTTTAATCATTTTAAATGGAAAATTGTTTGGTGTTAACACTGATGGAAAAATCTTATTAAAAACCATGCATGTCATTGTAGGTTATGTTTTTGCTATCAACTTACTTTTTAGATTGATTGTTGGATTTATAGGCAAGGCACATGAGCGATGGAGCCAAGTTTTACCTTTTAATAAAGGCTTTAAGCAGGAGTTAGTTGAATTTAAGCAGCACAAAAAGACTGCGTACAAAGGACATAATCCCGCAGGAAAGTTGATGATTCTTGCTTTATTATCTCTAATGCTCATTCAAATGGTTTCAGGTTTGGTTATTGCCGGCACAGATATTTATTATCCTCCTTTTGGGAAATATTTTGCCCTAAGTATTTCAACAGACAAACAAAATGTTGAAGTAATTAAGCCCTATTCAAAAGTTAATGTTGATGAAGTTGCCTATAAAGAAATGCGCGATATTCGAAAACCATTTATCACAGCCCATGTATATTCATTTTACTGTCTTATTTTCCTAATCCCTTTGCACATTTTAGGTGTCATCATAGCTGAAAGAAGAGAGAGAACAGCTTTAGTTTCTTCAATGATAACAGGCTATAAATACCTTCCGAAAGATAGTTCGGATAAATAATTCAGATAAATAGTTCAGATAAATAATTCAGATAATAATTACGATTAAATACAAAATAAAATAGGAACCGTATTTTGAAAATATATTCATTCATCCTTGTGTACTTAACTACACTGCTGTCATTTAGTGTCAATGCAGATGAACTTAAGCTGTCAGTGCAAAGTGATATTCCACACTTAGAAAAAATTTACCATCATTTACATCAAACACCTGAATTATCAAAACTTGAATTTAAAACAGCAAAATTTTTAGCAAAAGAATTAAGAAGTTACGGGTTTAAAGTCACTGAAGGTCTTGCTAAGACGGGCTTAGTCGCGATATTAAAGAATGGTGATGGCCCTACGGTAATGCTCCGAGCTGATACAGATGCTTTACCTGTATTAGAAGAAACAGGGCTAGCTTATGCAAGTACTGCCACGATGAAAAATGAATCAGGTAAATCTGTACCGGTAATGCATGCTTGTGGCCATGATATACATATGACGGTATTGCTTGGTACAGCAAAGCAGATGGTTAAACATAAAGATCATTGGCAAGGTACTTTAATGTTAATTGCACAGCCAGGTGAAGAAGTTGGATATGGTGCAAAGTTGATGTTAACTGAAGGTTTGTTTGAAAAGTTTCCTTTGCCAGATTACAACATCGCCATGCATGTTTCTGCTGATTTAGCTGCGGGTAAGGTAGGTTATGTGAAGGGCTATGCTATGGCTAATGTTGACTCAGTAGATGTGTTAATTAAAGGCATTGGCGGTCATGGTGCCTATCCACACAACACGAAAGATCCGGTCGTGATGGCAGCAGAAATAATATTAAAACTGCAAACAATTATTAGTCGTGAAATATCACCACTTGAATCTGCGGTAATAACCGTTGGTTCTATTCATGGTGGTACCAAGCACAACATCATTGGCAATGAAGTTAAACTTCAGTTAACCGTGCGTTCGTACTCTGATCAGTCACGAGATTTTTTGCTAAAACGAATTGAGCAAATAAGCCATGGAGTAGCCAAAACAGCTGGCATGCCAGATGAACTGTTGCCTGAGGTTGTTGTTAAAGAAGAATATACACCCTCTGTTTATAATCAACCTGAATTTACCCAGCAAGTGGTTGATAATCTTAAACACGTTTTAGGAAATGATAATATCATCTCCGTTGACCCTGTTATGGCAGGAGAAGATTTCTCTCGTTTTGGTCGTACTAAAGAAAAGATACCAAGTACATTATTGTGGCTAGGCGCAGTGAATCAAGAAAAATACAACGATGCCAAAGAGAATAATAAAGTATTACCTTCTCTTCATTCTGGAAAATTTGCTCCCGATGCAACACCTACTATTTTAACAGGTGTGAAAGGCATGACAGCAAATGCCATTGAATTGATGAAAAAGTAATTTTATGTCGCCAAAATCAAGAGAAGATCAAATGCTCAGGGAAAAACACAACTAATAACAATACTGCTATCTGTATTAAAATAAAAGGAATTACCCCTTTATAAATAGTAGTGGTTTTTAATGATTTTGGTGCAACCCCTTTTAAGTAAAACAAGCTAAAGCCAAAGGGAGGGGTTAAGAACGAAGTCTGTAAATTCATAGATATTAAAATAGCAAACCAAACGAGGTTAATATCTAACGCTATTGCTACGGGCATCAAAATAGGTACCACTAAAAAGGCAATCTCGATAAAATCTATAAAGAAACCTAAAATTAAAATAGCTAACATAGCTAAAGCAATAAAGGTCCATTTACCCCCAGATAATTCCATAAAGAAATCTTCAATAAGATACTCACTACCAGAATAACTAAATACCATAGCAAATGCTGTTGCGCCAATAAGAACAGCAAAAACCATTGAAGTAACTTTTACTGTTTCTTTTGAGACTTCATGCATTTTAGCAAAAGAAAAACTACCATAAAAAACAGATAAAATAATTGCACCAACTGCACCAATAGCGGAGGATTCTGTGGGTGTAGCAACACCCGCAAATATTGAGCCTAGCACAACAAGAATAAGCACCATGGGTGGCACAATATCTTTTAACGCTTGTAGTAATAACTCACGTTTGCTTTCAGTGACTACAATAGTTGGCATAAATTCAGGTTTGATTCTTCCTAATACTAAAATATACAGGGTATAAAAACCAACTAACATCATACCTGGTATCACCGCAGCACGGAATAAATCACCAACAGGAACCCCCATGACATCACCCAAAATAATTAAAATTATTGAAGGAGGAATTATCTGCCCTAAAGTACCTGATGCACAAATAACGCCGGCTGCCGTTGGTTGGTGATAATTATTTTTCAGCATAACGGGCAATGAAATAACCCCCATAGCAACTACACTCGCGCCAACCACACCTGTTGACGCAGCCAATAAAGCACCAACAATAATTGTTGAAACAGCCACACCACCAGCAATACCGCCAAAAAGTTTAGCTGAAGACTCTAATAATCGTTCAGCCAAGCCTGTTTTTTGCAATACGATACCCATAAAAATAAACATAGGCACAGCCATTAAGATGGTATTTTCCATAATGCTCATAATGCGATAGGGCATAAAAGCGAATAAGTCAGCACCTAAAACCAAAATCCCCACTAACAGAGAAACACCGGCAAAGGTAAAAGCGACAGAATAGCCTAAGAACAAACAAACCAGGGCAATGGCAAACAGAACTAAACCCGTCATTAGTGCTCCCCCTCGTTATTTGCAGTGCAAGAGGGTGCTATCAGTACTTGAATATTGCTCAATATCACATGAATAATTGCTAGTATCAGAAAAACTGAAGAAGTAGGAATAACTGCACGCACAATCCAACGATGAGGCAAACCGCCGGGGTCAGCACTCCCTTCACCCATTTGATAAGCTTCAAAGGTGTAATCTATGCTGTAATAGAGAATAACCGTAGTAATAGGTAAGGCAAAAAATAAAGCGCCGAAAATATTAATCATTGATTTCTTACGCGCAGACATTTTGTCGTACAAAATATCTACTCGAACATGCGCATCTTCTTTTAAGGTATAAGCGATACCAAACATAAACATCGCAGCAAACAGGTGCCACTCTAACTCTTGCATGCCTATACTAACGTCGTTAAAAAAGTAACGCATGATAACGTCATAAAAAACATTGGCAATCATTAATAACATTAATATGCTACAAAGATTACCGAGTGCATCAATAACTTTACCAATGACTTTTAAAGTGAAATTCATCTACAGATCTCATGACTAATGCTAATAATTTGTTTGGAACATAAAAAAGCAGATGACTACTCTAGGTAGAATCACCTGCTATAGGTATTTTAGCGTATTTTATAAATTACTTTGAGTCAAAATTATCAAGGTAAGCTCGATCAGATAAATTAGTCCAAGCTCTCGCTTTATTTTGATACTCACTTAGCGATTTTAAAATTTCAGCTGTCATTGGGTCTTTAGCTGCAAATTCTTTTAACAAATCAGTATTTGTTTGCTGAATAGCATTCATAACACTTTTAGGAAAAGAGCGCATTTTTACATTAGGATAGTCTTTTTTCAGTGAAGCTAAATTAATAGCACTTTCGTGATATGAATGTATGTACATATCATAAGCTGCAGTTTTCATTGCAATGGTTAGAATTGCTTGTAAATCTTTAGGCAGTGCATTGTATGCTTTTTCGTTAACCATAAACTGCAATTCAGCAGCGGGTTCATGCCAACCAGTGTAGTAATATGGCGCTATTTTATGAAAACCCATACGCAGATCTAACGAAGGACCAACCCATTCAAGTGCATCAATAGTGTTGCGCTCAAGTGCTGTATATAGTTCACCTGATGGAATATTCGTTGGTTTTGCACCTAATTTTGCCAACACTTCACCAGCAAAACCTGGAATGCGCATTTTCAAGCCTTTCAGGTCTTCAATACTATTTATTTCTTTTTTAAACCAACCGCCCATTTGATTACCTGTATTACCGCCAGGAAAAGATAAAATGCCATATTGATCATACACTTTTTTCATTAACTCCATGCCGCCACCATGATAAAACCAAGCATATTGCTCTGGTGCTGTCATACCAAAAGGCACGGTAGTGAAGAACAAGGTGTTAAAATTTTTACCTTTCCAATAGTAAGAACCTGAATGCCCCATTTGATATTGGCCACTTTTGACAAAATCAAAAACACCTAAGGGTGACTTATGCTTGTTAGAAGAATCGATACGAATGATAAAACGACCGTTTGACATTTCCTTGACCATTTTAGCCATATTTTTAGTAGCATCACCAAAAACAGGAAAATTTGGTCCCCACGTTTCTGCCAGTTTCCAACGAACTTTCTTGCCATCGGCTGCGTTAACTACTTCTGAAATCCCTAGCGATAATATCAGCACTAGTGTTAACCATATTGATTTTTTCATTCCCTTCTCCGAGTTAATTGTAATCATTCGTTTTATTATTAGTTACATTTAATATCAACCTAAGATATAAAAGTAAACCCTACTTTAGTCCTAATTATAAATATTCAACAAATATACCGATAAAAACTACCATTCCCACCCAATGATTATGCAAAAATGCTTGAAAACACTTGCTCCGTTCTCGATTGCTAATCAGTATTTGCTGATAAGTAAATAAACCCGCGGAAATTACCAAGCTTAATTGATAAGGCCAACCAAAAGCTAATATGTCGCCAACAGTAAATAACAAACCCAGCACGAGCAATTGCATAAAACCGATAAATCTTTTGTCATGCTCTCCAAATAAAATGGCTGTTGATTTCACTCCAATTTTTACATCATCATCCCTATCCACCATGGCGTACATGGTATCGTAAGCAACAGTCCATATTAAATTAGCGGCAAATAACAACCAAGCAACAGAAGGAATTTCTCCTTGTGCTTCGGAAAAAGCCATGATCATTCCCCAACTAAAAGCCGCACCAAGTACTACTTGCGGCAACTGGGTATAACGTTTCATAAATGGATATGATGCCGCTAACAATAAAGCAACAATCGATAAATAAATGGTCTGCCAACTCAAGGTTAATACTAGCCCTAAAGCAATACCAAGAAGTACACCAAACAGGCTAATAGCTTCCTCTTTACTGATCAAGCCAGAGATTAAGGGCCTGTTTTTAGTGCGCTCAACCTTACCATCAACTTTCATATCAGCTATATCATTGATAACACAGCCAGCACTTCGCATTACAAAAACACCAAGACTAAAAACTATTAACAAATAAAAGTTCGGCCAACCATCGCTGGCAACCCATAATGCCCAATAAGTTGGCCACATTAGTAGATAAGTGCCAATTGGCTTATCCATACGTGTAATTAATTTAATCGCCAACCATTTTTGTTTTAAAGTATTAAGCATGCTCATGCCCTAACGTAGCGGTTTGCTGATAAGCGAAAGCACCGGGTAAAAACACCTCTGCCACCATTAAAGGCTTATTCTCCAGAACAAAGATAGAACGTCGCCCCCAAAGTTTTCCATGGGAAGATAAAGGCTGTTCTGCCAGTGAGAGTTGTTTAGCCAATTTTACAACAGAGCTAGTGGCATCAAACTCTGCGACTTCAATCGTTTGTCTTTCCAGAGAAGGATTATTAAAAAGCACTTGCCCTAATGACTGTGTTCCTAAATTAGCTAACGCTTGTTCTGCTCCAGTTAAACTAGACAAAGGTAATAAACTACGCGCGAAAACCTGTGGCTTTTCATCACAAAAAAGCAACACTTCTCGAACTAATATTTTATCTCCAGCAGGAATCAACCCTACCGCCTCATTTTCTTGACAAGTTTCAATTCTTTGGCCAAGCAATTCAACTCTAAATTGAAGACAATGAGACTTTAAACGTGCGGTAAGTGAATTAGGGTCAAGAAGCCAGCTATTTAGATTCTCATGCAAAGAGCATTCTTTAGCATCATGCCAATGACTTGATAAGGTAACAGGAAACAATGATTGCAAATTCATAAACTAAAAGCCAAGTTAAAACCGAGGTGATGATAACATTGTTTTTATGGGAACTCATTTTACCTAGCAGGTAAAATGCTAAAAAAAATAATTTTTTTCAGGAAAAAATTTCATTTCAGGTTATGATGAGTATTGGATCTCTCTTTTGTATTTATTACTTTAATTCAAGAAGTAAACATTATGTTTAAATTTTTATTCGTTGTAACTTGTATGTTAATGCCGCTAACCACTAGAGCCGCGGACTATGCTTATTTTGGTTTTGAACCTGATATAGTGACTAATTACGTCGCTGTAAAGAAAAAAATGGGGTATGTGCGTTTAACTGTGGAGTTAATGGTGCCCAGTCAAAATATTGAAATAGTTGAACATCATTCACCATTATTGCGAGATGCAATTATTGATATTATTGGCAAGCAGCCTGAAGAAAAAGTTAAATCAATTAAAGGTCGCTCTGAAATACAACTAAAATGCGAAGAAAAAGTGAAAGCACTACTGACCAAGGAAACAGGCCAACCATTGATTAAGAAGCTCTTGTTTACTCAATGGTTAGATAACTAATTGGTTACGAGTTACGAGACAACTTCACACTAAATACCGCCAACAAACAACCAGAAATTAAGCCCAATAAATGTGCGGTATTGGCGACGTTTACCGGTAATAAATCAACAAAACCTAACACTAGCCAAAACAATAAAAAGCCAATAATAGGTTTAGATAAAGATAATCCTTTTTCTGGTGCTAAGTAACCATACCACCAAACAAAACCGACTAACGCATAAACAACACCAGACAAGCCACCAAAATTCGCACCTGAAACAAAAAACTGACCTAAATTTGAAAAGATAGCAGAGATTAGTAGCAAATTAATTAATGCCCCTTTACCTAGAGACTTCTCAATATTGCCGCCTAATTGCCACCACCACATGGAATTAAAAACAATATGTAACCAAGAAAAATGGAAAAATGCAGGCCCAATAATGCGCCAAGGCTCTGCAATGAAAGCATCTACAGACAATAGTGGATAAAACTGTAATAGATTAAATAGAGTGCGTGCCCAACCTAGATTACTCCCTAAAAACACCAACCAACAAAGGGCAAACACAGCTAAAGTGACTATGCCTGCATGAGCAAAAAAGTTATCTTTAAAACTAGCTAAAAGGGTTAAATCATTACTGTTGAGAGTAACTGTTTCGCCATGCTGCCAAGCTGCTTGCTGATATTTTTGATCAAAGGGGCTTTTAATAAAGCTTTCAAATTCAAATTTGGCTTGAGCAATTTTGTCATGTTGACAATAGACGGTATGACCTTCTTTAATTTCTGCAATTTCTTTATTTATTGGCTCTGTTACAACTTTAGCTTCAATACCTAAGGTTAATAAATAATTTGCAAAAAGTAGTGCAATATTATGCTGTTCTAGCTGCACTAACGGCTGTAAGTCATTATGTTCAGACATATACTTAACCCTTTATCAGTTCCTAGCGAGAAATCTTATCTGGGTATTGTAATTGCCACTGAGTAAAACCACCATCAAGGGAGTATACTTGGGTAAAATCTTGGCTAACCAAAAATTGAGCTGCTTGCTGACTAGAGTGTCCGTGGTAACAACAAACAACGACTGGTGCATCGGGGTCAGCATCTCGTAAGAAATCAGCCAAACTTTCATTCGTTAAATGAAGCGCATCAATTATACGACCATCAGAAAAAGAGGCTGCATCTCGAATATCAACCACTACATGGGTTTTATCAGTCAGCACGGCATGCAAATCACTTACTTGCATATGTTTAAAACTTTCTTGGTTATTTGACACTATTTTTCCCAATTTAAAATAACTTTACCTGATTGCCCTGAGTTCATCACATCAAACCCTTTTTGAAAATCATCAATACTATAATGATGGGTGATAATAGGTGATAAATCTAAACCTGATTGAATAAGACTAGCCATTTTATACCATGTTTCAAACATTTCACGGCCATAAATCCCTTTAATGGTTAAACCTTTAAAAATTATTTGACTCCAGTCAATAGCCATATCTTTACCAGGAATACCTAGCATTGCGATTTTACCACCATTATTCATATTGTCTAACATACTCGTAAAGGCCATTGGCACACCTGACATTTCCATACCAACATCAAAACCTTCTGTCATACCTAATTCACTCATAACATCAGCTAAGCTTTCTTTAGAAACGTCAACAGCGCGAGTTGCCCCCATTTTTCTTGCTAAATCAAGACGATACTCATTAATGTCAGTAATAACCACATGGCGGGCTCCGACATGTTTTGCAACCGCAGCAGCCATAATACCAATAGGCCCAGCGCCTGTAATTAAAACATCTTCGCCAACTAAATCGAATGACAATGCAGTATGTACAGCATTACCAAAGGGATCAAAAACTGCAGCTAAATCATCAGAAATTTCATCGGGTAACTTAAAAGCGTTATATGCCGGAATAACAAGATATTCAGCAAAAGCACCCGCACGATTAACACCAACACCCACGGTATAACGACATAAATGTGTACGACCACCACGACAATTTCGACAATGTCCACAGGTGATATGGCCTTCACCAGACACTCGATCACCTAAGGAAAAACCTTTAACTTCTTGACCAATACCAACCACTTCACCTGCATATTCATGTCCCACTACCATAGGAACAGGAATAGTATTTTGTGCCCATTCATCCCAATTATAGATATGAATGTCTGTACCACAAATAGCTGTTTTCTTAATTTTGATTAAAAGGTCGTTATGACCGATTTTGGGCCTTTCAGTGCGAGTAAGCCAAATACCCGGCTCAGCTTTTAATTTAACTAATGATTTCATTTTGACTTATCTCTCATTTTTCTAGTAACTACTTAGATCGCCACTCGTAACTTATAACTTGTTATTTAAATTACGCCCATCTCTTTACCTATACGGGTAAAAGCAGAAATGGCTTGATCTATTTGTTCTTTTGTATGAGCTGCTGAAATTTGCGTGCGAATACGTGCTTGCCCTTTTGGCACCACAGGGAAAGAAAAACCAATCACGTAAATACCTTCAGCTAACAGTTGATTTGCCATATCGCTAGCAACTTTAGCATCTCCTAACATCACCGGTACAATGGCATGGTCAGCACCAGCACAAGTAAAGCCAGCAGCTTCCATATTGTTACGGAAATAAGCAGTATTTTCCTTAAGGGTTTTACGTAACTCACCACCTTCAGCTAACAACTTCAATACCTGTAATGAAGCATTCACAATCGCTGGGGCAAGAGAATTTGAGAATAAATAAGGACGTGAGCGTTGACGTAACCATTCAATAACTTCTTTTTTTGCTGACGTATAGCCACCTGATGCGCCCCCCATAGCCTTACCTAAAGTACCGGTAAGGATATCAACACGACCCATAACCTCACAATACTCATGACTACCACGGCCATTTTCACCAACAAAGCCAACCGCATGTGAATCATCAACCATCACCATGGCATTGTACTTATCGGCTAGATCACAAACCCCTTTGAGATTAGCGATAACACCATCCATTGAAAAGACACCATCAGTGGCAATTAATTTAAAACGTGCTCCACCAGCATCAGCCTCAATTAAGCTCTGCTCTAATGCCGCCATATCATTATTGGCATAACGAAAACGTTTCGCTTTACATAACCGAACGCCATCAATAATTGAAGCATGGTTAAGAGCATCACTGATAACCGCATCTTCTGGGCCCAATAAAGTTTCAAACAAACCGGCATTAGCATCAAAACAAGATGAGTATAAAATAGTATCTTCTAGCCCTAAAAACTCGCTAATACCTCGTTCTAATTCTTTATGAATATCTTGAGTACCACAAATAAAGCGGACAGAGGCCATACCAAAACCGTGCTCGTCTAATCCTGTTTTAGCTGCAGTAATAAGTTCAGGGTTATTTGCTAACCCTAAATAATTATTAGCACAAAAGTTAATAACTTCTTCACCCGTATTCACGGCTATTTTTGCTTGTTGCGCGGTAGTAATAATACGTTCCGCTTTATACAAGCCTTCTGTTTTAACTTGAGTAATTTGTTCTTGAATATGGCTGTAAAAATTTACTGAATTATTTTTTGACATGCGAGAACCTCAGTAATAATAGATAGATTAATAAATAATAATGCAATAATTGTACGCTATTGCTTTAAATTGCGCAGTAAATATCCGAATACAATTTCGTTAAACAGTATAAATTTGTAAAATTATTCTTACTACGTAGATGTTTATGGATTTTAATTCATTATCTACTATTAGATTTAATCCAAAGAGCGATATCATTTACAAGATACTTTTTCCGAGAAATGAGCCGAGAACCATAACCAGTACCCTTAAAAATTTGTATTTTAGACCGCGTAGCACCGTTCCAATTAAATAACTCTTGAGCAACTGTGTAACTATCTTGATGGTGGGCGGAGGTAATAAAATAACTGGGTATGTCGATAAGGTTTTTATAACGCTCTTTATCGCTATAGGACATTTTAGGTGTAATCATCACCATAGAATTAAGATTGATTTTTTCTGCTAAAGCTACAGTGTAAGGAGCACTACAACCACTTGCTACAATAGCAATACCTTTATTCTTATCAATTTTATTAGATAAAAATTGATACATTGCCAATAAATCATCGGGCCAGTTTGAGGTTATAAATTCCATTTCACTTTGATAACTAACAATATCTGTAGCCTTTAGTTTAGCTGCTTCTTCTGAATATGCTTGAGATACACTATCGCCATACCCTCGAAGATCGGCCAATAAAGTATGAAAACCTTGCTGTGCTAAACTTGTCGCCACTGCACTGTAAGAACGCCGATCATTATCACAATCATGTAAAACAATTGCCCCACCAGAACGCTTACCACCTGGATAATAGTCTGCAAACAGTAAAAAATCATCATCTGCTCTCGCTTTTATTTGCACTAGTTGCGAAGCAACTTTAGCACCATTTTTAGATGAAATTTTTGTATCATAAGCATAAACACTAACAGAAAATAAAATAACCACCAGCGAACTGATTAACTGCCTAAAAAAGGCTTTTGATCTTTTTGAGCTAACACTATTCATATTCATATGTATTTAATTAAACTTAGGTATAATCTATCACAAACCCACTACAGTACAATTAATGCAGAACAATTTATGTTTGCGCTACTAATTTACCGAGTAATATTATTATTGCTAATGCCCTTTTTATTATTGGCTTTATTATTTCGATCAATCAGCAACCCTCAGTACAGACAGCGCTTAAGTGAACGTTTGGGATTTTTCCCAAACACCTGTTCCTCAAAATGCCACAATAAAGGTGGTATTGTCGTTCATGCCGCAAGTGTAGGTGAAGTGATCGCCTTAACCCCTTTTGTAGAGCAACTTTTAAAGCAATACCCACACTTACCCATTACAGTCACCACTTTCACCCCAACGGGGTCAGCACAAGTAAAAAAACAATTCGGCACACGCGTACAACATGCCTTTTTACCCTTAGATGTTTTCCCTTGCACGCAATTGTTTTTAACGCGGTTACAACCAAAGCTAATGATTTTTATGGAAACTGAATTATGGCCAAATTTAATCAACCAATGTTCAAGTAAAAAAATAAAACTATTACTGATTAACGGTCGTTTATCTGCTAACTCAATGAAAAATTATCAAAAAATTAATGCCCTTATAAAGCCAACGTTAAATCATTTCGATAAAATTTTGTGTCAAAGTCAGGATAATTTAAATAATTTTCTTCAATTAGGTGCGGATATTGACCGATGCAAAATGTCAGGAAACCTTAAGTTTGATATTAGCATCAACATCGAAATTCGTGCAAAACAAGCAAAATTAGCCAAGTTATTACCCGAAAGCAGGCCTCTTTGGTTAGTCGCCAGCACACATAAAGGCGATGAGGAAATAACGTTATTGGCCTTTAAAATAATAAAAAAAATATTCCCTGAGTTATTACTCATTATAGTTCCACGACACCCTGAACGCTTTAATATCGTAGCTAACCTCTGTATTAACCAAGGATATTCTCTTGCTAAACGCAGCGAAAACATCTGTGTGTCAGAACAAGACATTTGGTTGCTCGATACATTAGGTGAATTAATGGCGGCTTATGCGTTAGCAGATATTGTTACTATGGGTGGAAGTTTTAGCCATATTGGTGGGCACAATCCATTAGAACCGGCATTGTTCAAAAAACCTATTATTGTAGGTAACGATATGAGTAACTTCATGGAAATTTTAACGCAATTACAACAAAATAAAGGAATAGTGCAATTATCATCTGCAGAAAATGATAATTATCAACAATTAGCGCAGGCCGTTATTAACTTGCTGGAAGATAAAGAAGCAGCAAATTTTCTTGGCTCTCGAGCACATAAGGTAGTACTTAACAATCAAGGCGCTAGTAGTCGTACATTGGCACAAGTACAGGAATTATTAAAATGAGCCAAAATATGGAATTAGAATATTTTCAACAGGACAATACTTACTGTCTTTTTGATCGAAATGAAATAGATAATTTCAGTGCTAATATGTTATCAGCACAATATTGGCAAGAAAAAAACGCCATCACAGGTACAGCTCAAGGAAGAGGCACAACTTGGTTTGTTCAATATAACGACAAAAACAGCGTTCAAGCAAAACATTGGGTTCTTCGTCATTATTATCGTGGTGGGCTCATCGGTAAAATAATTAACGACAGTTATTTTTTCACCTCACAAAAAAATACTCGAGCAGAGCGAGAGTTTAATTTATTAGCACACATGCAAGAATTAGCATTGCCAGCTCCTAAACCTATTGCTTATCGTGTTACTCGCCACGGTCTTTTTTATCGCGCAGATCTACTCAGTAGCCGCATTGAGAATGCGCAAGATTTAGTAGCAATACTATCAAAACAGGTCATATCAACTACTTTATGGAAAAAAATTGGGACAACTATAAAGCGCTTTCATGATCATAGTATTTATCATCATGATCTCAATGCCCACAATATTTTGATTGATGAGCAAAAAAACGTTTTCTTAATCGACTTTGATCGCGGTGAAGTTAGAATATCAAACCAAAACGTTTGGCAGAAAAACAATATGGCAAGGTTACATCGGTCATTTTTAAAAGAAGCTAAACAACTAGCCAATTTTCATTGGAACAGTGGAAACTGGCAGTTGCTACTTGAGGGTTATCTAAGCCATTAGAGCATTACGATACTTCCAATGCATCTTGGTAGCGTTGTTGATACATATTTCTTGCTTTGATAAATTCAGGCATTGCTTCGTCTGTAGTATAGGGGCGTAAAATCACTAATATTTTCAATACACCTTGATAAAATACTGAGTCATTAATTTCATGAACAATATTTTGTGTTTGATAGAAGCTCAACCAGAAAGTATTAATAATACGTAGAATACTAACAATGTCAGCTAATTCTTCATCATTAAAATCAATGATTTCTGCGCTTCTTAAAGAAATTAATAATTGACTAACACGCTCTGCAATTGAATGTTGTACCTCAACATACTTCTCCCGTAAGCTTGGATTTTTATCTAATAAAACGGGTAAATTACTATAGAAGAATCTGAATTTCATCATCATCTGAAATACCGCATCCATGTAGAGAATTATAGCATCAAGTGGTTTTACTTCGCTGCTGACTTTAGGAAAGGTATCAAGAAGCAAATTACTCGCGTACTCTTCGTAAATAGACAAAATAATGTCTTCCTTATTACGAAAATGATAATACAAGTTACCGGGGCTAATACCCAAATGTGCAGCGATATGATTCGTTGTAACGTTTCGCTCTCCTTGCTCATTAAATAATGCAATGCTCGCCTGAATTATCTTATCGCGGGTTTTCATAGAAGTTACTTCTTTCTTTGGTTTAAGCTAGTTTAAGGTAATTTAACTTGCTAACATGTTTTCTATCATACTATCAAAATTCATTAAACTTAAAGTCTTTTTGAGTAAATACTTTAACATTTAGCCTCTCTATATAAAGATTCAGGATTGCGCAGGAATTAGAAATGCTTTGAGGTAAGGCCTTGATTGAAGATGAGGGTTATTTCCTTGTCAAAATCAATAACGTAGTATAAATCAGTTCCTCTAGAATATATAACCATGAATTATGACTATATATTCATTTTATAGTGTTTTTGACGTTTGTACTTGTCAGAAACTTATCTAAACTATTACAATGCATTGGTATTAACCAATAAATGAAACCTAAAATATGAGCGTAAGAGCAATTTATCCCGGTACTTTCGATCCTGTAACAAATGGTCACTCAGACCTAATTGTTCGTGCTAGCCTATTATTTGGCGAGGTTATCATTGGTGTCGCTTCAAGCCCAAGTAAAAAACCACGCTTTACACTTGAGCAACGTGTCGAAATGATTAAAGAAATAACCAAAGATATCAATAACGTTACTGTTGTTGGCTTTAGTGGCTTATTGGTCGATTTTGCTAAAGATCACCAAGCAAAAGTATTAATACGAGGATTACGAGCGGTGTCAGATTTTGAGTATGAATTCCAATTGGCAAATATGAATCGACGTTTATCGCCTGATTTAGAAAGTGTATTTTTAACTCCCGCTGAAGGTAATTCATTTATTTCTTCAACATTAGTAAAAGAAGTCGCTTTACATAAAGGTGATGTGAGTCAGTTTGTTCATCCTATTATTAAAGCAGCACTTGAAAAGTTAACTTAAAGCAATTTTATAGCTCTGAAATTCGCATCTTGAACTCGCTTGAGTATGTACTACTATTAATAATGCGTGGCTTAATTAATTTAAGCCACGCGATTTACTTACTTATTAGTAGCCTAAATGATTTTTATAAAACATTTACGATATACAGCCACAATACTTTTCATCGTGTTCAGCTTTCGCTTAACTGCGAAAACCCCACTTATCTTAACAATTTATGATGGTAAGGCTCATTACATTATTGAAGTAATGAAACATATTACTTGGCCTAATGAAGATGAAATTACAAATTTTAATGTTGTCATTTTAGGTAAAGATAAAAACCTACTTAATGCACTTAACAATAAAGCTAACAGCATTATTCGCGGTAAAAGCATTTCAATTCAACAACTCGAACATCTTAATGCAATTACAGGTAACGTTGAGGTTATTTTTGTTAGCAAGAACAAGTTATCCCTCATTCCTGAAATAAATAAAAATTATAATAATGCCCTAATCATTAACGACGGAAACGCTGATAAGCAAGATCTGATGGTTGGTTTGTTTGTAGGAAAAAAAAATATAAAGCTGACTTTAAATCGCAGTAATTTAATAGATCATGGTTTTAACATATCAAATGGTTTACTTGATTTTGCTGGTACAAAAGCTGATTTAAGAGAGCAATTAAAAGACAGAGAAAGTACGTTAAACGAAGCACTTCATGATGCTAAAACCAAAGAAGTTCAACTTTTAGAATTAAATTGGTCACTCACAGAAAATAAAGAACAATTACAAAAAATCCAATCTAACCTAGTAAAACAAAACAACCTCTTACTCAAAACACAAACCGAGATAAATTCACTGAAAAACAGTAAAGAAGTAATAAAACTAGAATTAGCAAACAATATAAATGATTTATTAGCTCAACAGGAATTGTTTACTAAAGAAAAATCTGAGCATGAAAAACAACAACATAAATTGCATCAACTTAAATTAGACATTGAACAAAATGAAGAAAAACTAAAACAACAAATAAACAAGTTAAAGCAAAAAAGTATCATTATTAAGCGCAAGGAACAAAAAATTAGTGGGCAACGTAAACTGTTATATATCACAATTGCTTTTGCCTTAATTATTTTACTTTTGAAATTTGTGGTTTTAAGAATAAGCAACATCAGAAAAAAAGCCAATAAAGAGCTAGCTAATTTGAATGAGAAACTCTATGAACTTGCAACAAAAGATGACATGACAAAGTTATTTAATCGTAGACACTTTTTAGAGCTTACACAGAGAGAACTAAGCCAACAGCAGCGTACTAAAAGTATGGGGTTTGTATTAATGATAGATATTGATCATTTTAAAAAAGTTAATGACAATTATGGTCATGCTACAGGTGATCAAGCGATAATCAATGTTGCCAATATCCTCAAGGACAACTTAAGAGAATATGATATTGTTGGTAGAGTTGGCGGTGAAGAGTTCTCGATGTTTTTACCTAATTGCGAAAGAGACATAGCAACTCAAATTGCTGAACGTATACGTAATAAAGTGGCTAATTTATCTACTGCATTTAGAAAAACTTCAATAAAATTAACCATTAGTATAGGTTTAACGGCAAGGAAGGAGAATGAAAGTAGCATTGACAGTATGTTACACAGAGCTGATAAGGCACTTTATCAAGCAAAGGATTCAGGCAGAAACAAAGTCGTTTTACTGTAATGTCTAACCAACTAGTGTTGCTGACAATTTGGACAATAAACAGAGCTGCGATTTGACTGTCTAATCTCAAGCAGCTTTTCTTTACAATGTAAACAAGCCTGTCCTGCTCTGCCATACACAAATAGTGATTGAGCAAAATATCCCGGTCGACCATCAGCTTGCGTAAAATCCTTCAAGGTTGTACCGCCTTGCTCAATGGCTGCACTAAGCACCTGCTTGATAATATCAGTTAAACGGTTATAACGTTTCTTGTTAATATCACCTGCCTTTGTTGTCGGCAAAATACCTGATAGAAACAATGCTTCGTTAGCATAAATGTTCCCAACTCCTACAACAATTTGGTTATTCATCAAAAATGTCTTTATAGGCACTTTTCTATTTTTCGCTTTTGCAAACAAGTAATCATGACAAAAATCATCACTTAATGGCTCTGGCCCCAATTTGTTTAACAACCCTTGTCTATCATGATGCTTATCAAACCACAATACAGCGCCAAATCGTCTGGGATCATTGAAACGCAGTACTGTGCCATTAACGAAAATTAATTCAAAGTGATCATGTTTCGCAACGGGCACTAATTTATCAATAACACGAATAGTGCCTGACATTCCTAAGTGTATAAGCAAGGTTCCAATATCAAAGCGCAGTAATAAGTACTTAGCACGTCGATCAACCCTTATCACGCGTTTTCCTACTATTGTCTGTACTTCATCGGGGATAGGCCAACGCAATTGCGTATTGCGTACTATCACTTCAGTTACTTCATTATTAACAACGTGAGGGCTTATACCTAAGCGGCACACCTCTACTTCAGGTAATTCGGGCATATAGTTATGTTACCTCAAGATATAGGTACAAGTTGATGATTCATGGCCGCAGGTAAAGCTAACCATATTTTTTTCTGCTGATTATATACTAACAACTGATCAGATAATGGGTATAAAATAAATTCCTGCTCTAGCTCAACACCAGCTAAACTTAGTTTTACTTCAACTCCTTCTTGACCATCAATAACAATATCAGCGGCTTGCACCAAACCACTGCCTTGCTGCCAAGTAAGCACCATCTGCTCAATTTGCTGATTAGTTAGATCAAGTACAATGCCTCGGCTAGTCATTTTCCATGCCCTAGCAATACGTTCAAACACAATCGATGTTTCATTAGGTAGGGTTATAGAAAGCGTTAACACAACACTATGCTCGGGTAAAAGCAGCTCATCGTTGATATTAGTGCCTTCAGGAAACAGGCGTTCGTTGGTGCTATTAATTAACAGAATAATGATCATCACTGAAAATATAATGACATTATTCCATGCAGTTTTAGATAGTTTCATTATGAATACCAAGGCTGTTTTTATAATATAATACCATTACGCATAAAGAATTTTTGGCATAAAAAAACCCAGTAAAACTGGGTTTTTTATTTGTACAAAGTAAAAATCAATTACTTAATTTTAGCTTCTTTATACATAACGTGCTTACGAGCTTTTGGATCAAATTTTTTGATTTCCATTTTCTCTGGCATAGTCTTTTTATTCTTATCAGTAGTATAAAAATGACCAGTACCGGCACTAGAAACTAAACGAATTTTATCACGCATAATATTCTCCTAGAAAAGTTTTTAAACTTTTTCGCCACGGGCACGGATATCAGTTAATACTGCATCAATACCTTTTTTATCGATAATACGCATTCCTTTCGGAGTTAAACGTAATTTAACGAAACGATTTTCACTCTCTA
>MAAB01032315.1_pt1 | contig 68021 bp, 64 predicted proteins | sample 1115991 | NCBI WGS metagenome assembly MAAB01 (sample SAMN04961124, study PRJNA320927) | seawater metagenome | isolation source: sample BD02T18 sea water enriched with oil for 18 days | place: USA:Gulf of Mexico | collected 2013-07-27
AAACGTAATACAGGTGGGTCGTGCGATATCGGCCTTCAGAGGGCTTGAGCTGTATGATGGGAAACTATCACGTACAGTTCTTAGGGGGCGAAGGGTCGTAAGGCCCTTAGCTACCCGGTTATGCATAATCAAAAAGAACTCACATCGGATATGGCGGCGAAAGCAAAGCTAATCACCAGCGAGCTTGAATGCCGAATGGTAGATGTTGGGGTGCAGTTACATGGTGGGGCGGGTTATATGGATGAGTATGAAATTTGCCGGCTGTATGCAAATGCGCGAGTATCGCGCATCTATGCCGGCAGCTCGGAAATCATGAAAGAAATCATCGCCCGTTCTGTGTTCGAAGCGGCGTAGCTATTTAGATAGCTATTTAAAGAATCCCCCTGCCTAGGCAGGGTTATCGCAAGTGGTTCTTTAGGGATTCAACCATTTCTCGCATGTTTCTTTGGGAGACTTTTGCGTTAGTGATCATCGTGGAGCCGTGAAATGTTCCTGGGTAATTGTGTAGTTCCACGGCGATACCGGCTTGCATTAAGCGTAACGCAAACTCAATGCCTTCGTCTCGCAACGGATCAAATTCCATTGTGCTGATATAGGTACTGGGTAAGCCCGATACATCATCCACTCTTGCTGGGGCGGCATAGGGTGATATATCACCTTGTTCATCAGAACCTAGATAATGCTTCCAGCTCCAAATGGCATTTGGGCGGTTCCACATGGGGGTATCCTGGTACTCGTGCATGGAGGCGGTTTCTAGCCGATTGTCGAAGACGGGTACCTCAAGTAACTGAAAGCATACCTGGGGTCCACCAAGGTCACGAGCCCTTAGTGTGGTAGACACTGCAAGGCAGGCACCGGCACTTTGACCCGCGATAGCAACTCTAGAAGCATCAATGCCTAGCGTATCGGCATGTTCAAACAGCCAGCATAGTCCCGCATAACAATCATCAGGCGCTGCTGGGAAAGGAGATTCGGGGGCAAGCCGATAATCGATAGAAACAACCATTGCACCGACTTCTCTGGCAATATGTTTGCACCAATCGTCTTGCATATTAAGGTCGCCGATAATAAACCCGCCACCGTGTATTTCGTATATTGCAGGTAGCTTGTCGTTGGTGGGGGTGTCGGGTTGATAGATTCTAATGGCAATCTCAGGATCGCCGTTCAATCCAGCAATTTTCCTATTTTCAATCGACATGCCTTTTGTGTTATCAAGACTTTTTTTTGGTGTATTCTGGGAAGAAAATCGAGCCCAAAAGTCACGAATGGATTCGCGAGTAGAAAAATCGATAACTGTGGGTATTAACGGTAGATAAGGGGCCAGCTCTGGGTCAAAATTACGTGTAGGCATTAAAAGCTCTCTTGTGAAGTCATTGCGTTATGTTCGGGTCCCATTATCAGCATTGTTGCAACGTACTGATTGGTTTTAGCCATTTCGTCTTTGGTCATCGTTGTGAAGGTTTTCTCTAGCGTTGAGTGCATGAGTTGAACACTTTTGTCGATTCCGACGTTGATGATTTTTGTTAAGAGGGGGCCAAAGCTGATGATAGCAATAAGTCTTTCAACCATGAAAAATACCATTTGATTGGTGATCGCTTTTTGATTTTCTATAATGATGGGTTTTCCGTCCTCAGGACCCTGTTCGAGAAAAGTATTGTGACCCGAGATTATCTGTTGGTAAAACGGCTTACTGATGGGGTAAGCGATAAAATTAGTCGGTTGCTGGTTTTTACCCTCTAGCGACAATAAGCAAGAGTCAAAATGTTCAGCCGTTTGTCGTTGCTCTTCTATATCCATTTTCTTGGTCACCTGTTTTATCAGTGCCTGTGCGGTTTTTTTAATAAAAGCGTCTGCTGTTTTGATGAGATTTTTCTGTGTTCCGCCTAATCCTGATGTGTTTAGGATGCCAGTCAGGTATGCATCAAGCGTTTCATTTGTCAGCAAGGTCATTATTTGTGAGAGCAATTTATCGTGCCTTTGGGGATTTTCCTCTTTCATTAGAGCAATAAAATCCCGGAATTTACTGTGTAACTCTTGAGACGCGGGGTAGGCAACGTAATAACCAATCTCAGACATCGTTAATTTATTCCTATGTTTTATATTTACCGATAATTACTCAATAGGGTATAGGTATTTATGTTGGCAAACATCGGGGCTGAAGGGGGATTTTCATGCATGAGCAGCAATAATGTATTCATCTGGATATTGCTTATGTACAGTCAAATAGCTGAGCAATATTATTGATGAAATACATAACTCATTAGGGTCTAGATCATGCACTTAACTCAAAGCCTAAAGCGGGCACTTCAATTGAACCCTCAGGGTGTTGCAACGATATCTGGTGAACGACAACATACCTGGACTGAGTTTTACCAGCGCATCAGGTGTGCAGCGGCTGGTTTATTAGCGTTGGGGCTGGAGAAGAAAGACCGGGTGGCAATACTGTCTTTAAACAGTGATCGCTATTTTGAATTAGTGTATGCCTTGCCTTGGGCAGGTTTGATTTCGGTGCCGTTAAATATCCGTCTAGCGCCTGCTGAAATTATTTTCTTGCTTAATGATTCTGGTGCCAAGGTGCTTTGCGTGGATGAAACCTTCTCTGCTATGTTGTCTGAATTTAAGGGCAAACTTGATACCGTAGAAACGATTGTTTATATGGGGGACAACGAATTCGACGGTGCTGTCTCATATGAAGATTTGCTGAGTAAATCTGAGACGATAGAGGATACCGGCGCTGGTGGTGACGAGGTTGCTGGTATTTTTTATACTGGCGGTACAACCGGATTGCCAAAAGGTGTGATGTTAACCCATGATAATTTGGTGGCAAATGGTCTCAATGCGGTTCACGGGTTTGGCTTTACTAAGCATTCTCGTTATCTACATGCGGCGCCCATGTTTCATGCGGCAGATGCCGCTGCGAATATTGGCCTGACAATGTTAGGGGGGACTCATGTATTTGTTCCCAAATTTGAGCCCGAACTTGTATTGGATACTTTCGTTAAGAGCGAAGTAACTAATGTGATGTTGGTTCCAACTATGGTAAACATGCTGGTAAATACTCACGATATTGATACTTATGATTTATCTGTCCTTGTAAGGATTTGCTACGGCGGTTCGCCGATGCCTGAGGCTGTTTTACTGAAAGCGAAAGCGCTGATACCTCACGTGGAATTCACTCAGGCGTATGGTATGACTGAATTATCACCCATCATCACCATCCTGGATGATGAGTATCATGTGACGGATGGGCCTAAAGCCGGAAAGATTCGTTCTGCAGGGCAGGTCGTGCTTTCTGGGGAGATTCGTGTGGTCAACGAGAATGATGAAGAGCTACCCAGAGGTCAGATAGGGGAGGTTGTTGCCCGAGGGCCTACGGTAATGAAGGGTTATTGGAATCGAGAAGTGGAAACGGCTCAAGCACTAGCGAATGGGTGGATGCATACGGGGGATGCCGGTTATATGGATGAGGATGGATTCGTCTTTATCGCCGATCGTGTGAAAGACATGATTATCTCTGGTGGTGAAAATGTTTATTCGGTTGAGGTGGAGAATGCGGTGCAGAAACACCCAGCAGTAAGCGCCTGTGCGGTGATAGGTATTCCCAATGATGAGTGGGGCGAGGAGGTGCTGGCTATTGTTGTTCCCAATGAAGGTGAGTCTGCTACTGACGCGCATATCATCTCATTTTGTAAAGAACATATTGCAGGATACAAGTGCCCGCGTGGCGTTGTGTTTGTTGATGCACTCCCCACAAGTGGTGCGGGTAAAATTCTTAAAAATAAACTGAGAGATCCCTACTGGGAAGGTAGGGAAAGGAATGTAAATTAAAAATTCTTAAACAAAAGCATCTTAAACTATATATCTTAAACTACAGCTCCTTAAATTCATTGGGTGTGTAGCCCGTCCAGGATTTGAAGGAGCGTGAAAAGTTACTGCCGTTGGTAAACCCGAGTGCGTAAGCAATTTGATTGATGCGAAGTTGATCTTCTCGAATATGTTGCATGGCAAGGGTTTTACGAACGCGCAGTAAAATATCACTGAAAGATGTCCTGCGTTCATCCAATTTTTGTTGTAACTTTCGTTCACTCATTCCTAACTTAACGGCCACGTCACTGCGACTAAATTCACCGCTGGCTAGTCCCTCCCTAATCATCGTTTCAACACGGTAAACGGCATCATTCTTAAATATTTCATCGAGGTTTTTAATGATAATCTCGTCGTTGATACGAGCCATCTGTGGATTCGCCATCGGTAATTTTTGTTCTGCGATGTTTTTTGGAAATTTGATGCCAAAAAAAGGTGCCTGAACAATCTCGCATGTCGGTAGAAATCGTTCGGTTTCTTCTATAATCCGTGGATGGCTGGGCGATAGGAAGTAGGCCTTGATAGGTGATATTTTTTGTTGGCAAACGTCGTTGCTCATCTTGACAAAACCTATGCCCAGGGCTTCAAGAAGAATAATGAAATCTTTGTATTTAAGGGAGAAATTGGTTAGCGCAGCACCAGATTCTTCGCTAGATGATGTGTTTTCGGTAGCAATCTCTGTGTCTTCTATATCCGCTAAAAATAGATAACCATCGGGCTCCTCAATAATTTGAATACTTCCGCTCGATAAAATATAGGTCGAAAATCGTTGAAATCGTTGTAATAGGCTTAAGTACGTTGTGCTACAAGAAATAGCAAAACCCAGTGCATCCAAATCCCCTAGTTGAACCTCTTGGTAGATTTTGAGTGCAATTGTCGGGTCTCCCGTTTTCTGTATGGCGAGTTTTAACAGTTTGATTATTTGCTCTACAGAGATGCGTTTTGCGGGGCTATTGGTATGGGGTAGGTCAATTTCTAACTCGGTAAACAGGGATTCAACATCGACACCTCGCTTATCGAGCTCGCGGGCGATTAGCCCGGCATGGTTTGCCGATACGTTAAGAAGCTCTGGTGTCAGTGTGCTTTCGCTTTCGCCTGCTTGAAAAAAAGCCATACTATAAATCCGTGATTCTAAGTGATTGATTCAACTGCATATATGCGGCGTCAGAATCGGCGTGTTAGGTACCTCTGGATATTCCTTATGGCGGGTTTACGTTAAAAGTACATCAAAAACCTGCGATTTTAAAGCCAAGTAAGTCATTTCAGGCATTTGTCTATTCCTCTGCAGCTAAGCGGTGTTCAGCTTTTCTGAGGCTTGTTAGTCTGTTTTAAGCAACGTTTAAGTAACGCTTTAGCAAGCAATGAAGAGCAACGATGAACTGAAGAGGAATAATAGAATGGATGGCCTTAAACCTAAAGATAAACGCATTATTATCGTCGGCGCCGGATTCTCTGGTATGGGCTGTGCTATCAAATTGCTAGAAGCAGGGCACAAGAATATTACAATATACGAGAAAAACGCAAAAGTCGGTGGAACCTGGGAAACCAACCGTTACCCAGGTCTTAGCTGTGATGTTCCTGCAATTGCCTATACATTTTCTTTTGAGCGCAGTTGTGAATTTAGCCACCGGTATTCACCATCCAGTGAAATTCGTGCTTATTGCCAAATGGTCAGCGATAAGTATGGGCTTGAAAAGTACATTCAATTTCAAAAAGAAATTGAGGAAGCCAACTTTGTTGATAGCCAATGGCATTTGAAAACCACTGACGGTAATCACGATGTTGCTGATATTGTGATTATGGCAACCGGCGTGTTGCGTAATCCCAATTACCCTGATATCGAAGGGCTGTATCGATTTAAAGGCGATTTGGTCCATACCGGTCAGTGGGATGAGAGCCTGGATTTAACCGGCAAGCGAGTGGGCGTTATCGGAACCGGGGCCACCTGTACACAATTGGTCCCCGCCATTATTGATGACGTGGCGTCACTCACGTTGTTCCAGCGTACTGCCCAATGGGTGGCGCCGTTTGATGGCGGGAACCCTCGAGTCCCTGAAGAGCAGAGAGATAAATTACGCAATAATCCGGAAGCCCTTTCAACGTTAGCGGCGGGAATGCTGGAGAAAATCGAATTACTGGTTGACGGCATTTTGGTGGATAAAACCGGCCGGACTACGGCAGCGATCAAGGGTCGATGTGATGAACGTCTTGCTGAAATCGAAGATCCAGAATTAAGGGAAAAGCTAACGCCAAATTACGAGCCTGGTTGTAAGAGGCTAATCTGGTCAGAAGTATTTTACCCTGCTATGCAAAAAGATAATGCACATCTAGAAACAAACGGGATTGAGTGCATCGAAGAAAATGGCGTTCGCCTTAAAAGTGGAGAGTTCTGTGAACTCGATATTATTATTTTGGCAACAGGGTACAAAATGCATGATTACATGCGGCCAATGAAGGTTCGAGGTGAAAATGGAACGTTACTTGATGATACCTGGGCGGACGGTGAATTTGCTCATCGTGGTGTGATGATACCCGGTTACCCCAATATGTTTACGGTGATGGGACCTAACAGCCCATTAACCAACTTTTCAGTCATTGAAGTGGCGGAATGGCAAATAGGATACTTTTTGCAGTTGGCTGAGCTTGTTTTAAATGGAAGTGCTCAAACGGTGATGCCAGATCCTAAGTCGACTCAAGAATTTGATGAAACGCTTTCCGAAGCAACCCCCAATACTATTTGGGCGTCAGGTTGTAACAGTTATTACCTTGACCAAAATGGAATGCCCAATGTGTGGCCTGGAACAGTCGTGTCCTATCGAGAATCAATGCAAACCCCCAACGTAAATGAATATATTTTGAAGTGAGTTTGATTATGGAATATGTACAACCAGCGGTATTAGTATCGCAAGAAGAGACAACAAAAACCTACCGATTTGAGAATGCAGAGTACGCCATTTACAGTACCGCATTTATGGTATTTTGCACCGTGTTAGGCCTCTTTATCGTGGCCCCTATGTTTCCACCATTAGGGCAGGCCAGTGCGAGTGCCGAGATGATTTCAGCATTCTATCAAGAAGGTAATCTTAGTAAAAAAATTGGTCTTTGTATTATGATGTTTGGTACATCCTTTATTATTCCTCTCTTTGCGTTAATAGGGGAAATCATTCGACGGCCCATGAATATGCCAATTCTTGCTTCTGTTCAATATGGTTCGGGGCTGTTTGGTATCTTGTTTACCTTCATGATGACGGTGAGTTGGGGGACTGCTGCTTTTAGACCGGAGCGTACTCCCGATGTTACTCAGGCGTTGCATGATATGGGATGGCTCTTTGCGACGTGGGTAGCATCTGCGACCCTGTTACAAGCAGTTTGTATCTGCATCGCTGTGTTTAAAGACACCAGAGACGTTCCCGTTTTTCCGAGATGGTTTGGCTATTACTGTGCTTGGATGATCGTATTAGCATTTCCTGCCTGCCTTATAAATATATTCCATACCGGACCGTTCGCTTACGACGGGCTACTAGGTTTCTGGCTTCCTTATGTTGCCTTGTTTTCTTGGTTTGGCGTCTCGATGGTATGTGTCTGGCACGCGGTCAAAAAATTAAAAGTGGCTTAATGTGATTTCTAAAACATGATTTCTAAAACATAGTCTCCAAAATATAAGCACCAAAAGGAAATGATTTTTAATGCAGCATATTGATACGATGAATACAGAAAGGCGGGTACCCGTAGAGCCTGACTTCTGGTTGCTCATATTTGGTGACCTGACGGTGTTTTCTGTGATGTTTATTGCCTTTATGCTGCGTCGATTTGAGAGTGCGGAGACCCATACCGTTTTTTCAATGGGTGCAGAGTCCTTAAATCAGCCAATAGGCTTAACCAACACGCTAATTCTTTTAACCAGTTCGTATGCTGTGGTATTAGCGTTGTCCCATTATCGGTCGGGTGATTTGAGACGGATGATCAGGTCCATCGGTATCGCGATTGTCTGTGGAGTTGGTTTTATTTCTCTTAAAATAGTTGAATACATGGAGAAGATTAATCAAGGTATTACTGTCACCGAAGATCGTTTTTTTGAACTCTACTTCACCTTTACAGGCATTCATTTATTACATGTTGTGATCGGTATTAGTTTACTGACATTTGTTGCGTATAGAGCGTTTGTTAAAAAACAAGACGCATTTTCAACACCAGGATTTATCGAAGGGGTTGCCTGTTATTGGCATATGATCGACTTGTTATGGCTGATGTTGTTTTCACTTTTCTATTTGCTGGGTTAAGGAGTGTGGTTGTGATTAAGCCCAATAGTAAAAGACAATGTTCTATGGTTTTTTGCGCGCTGGTGTTAATAACACTCGGCGTTGCATCGTTAACAGAGGTTACTCTTCTACCGATGTTTGCTAAGCATGGGGTTTTAGAGTGTATTCTCATTACGCTTGCTGCTGTCAAAATAATGCTGATTGCTGAGTATTTTATGGAGCTGCATGATGCTCCGCGTTGGCTTAGAGGCACCATGTTGACATGGGTTGCGACGACGACCGTTGTGCTTGTAGGTATTGTGGGAATTAATAGTCAAATCTACTGAAACCTAGTACTCGATAATTAGAAAGACTGGACGATTTTTTCTAGTGAATGTTTGCGATGCCACTAATGCTTTAACCATTGATTGATTAATAGAGGTAACCAATGCAGAACTTTAATATCCCAAATTTTTCCATTGATTTAGCCGGTGATGTAGCGCTTGTCACGGGTACTACATCTGGGCTTGGTCATCGCTTTGCTAAAGTGCTGGCCAAATGTGGGGCTGCCGTTATCCTCACGGGGCGTCGCGAAGATAAGCTGAATAGCCTAGCGGAAGAAATTCGCAGTGACGGGGGTGTTTGTGAGGCGTTTGTCATGGATATGACTGATCGAGAGAGTATCCGTTCGGTGGTCTCTGCCGCTGAGGAGAAATTGGGAACCATTACGATACTGGTGAATAACGCGGGAATACCGGATGCCCAGCGAGCGATAAAAATGTCGGATGAGCTTATCGACAGCGTGATAGGTACAAACCTATCGGGGCCTTACATACTGTCTTGTGAAATTGCCCGGCGTCTAATAAACCAAAAGCGTTCAGGGCGTATTGTTAATATCTCATCGATTGCTGCGTTTGACATCAATGGTCAATCGAGTGCGTCCCTTTATTCCGTTACCAAGGCCGGCATCGTACGAATGACAGAAGCACTTGCGCTTGAGTGGGCCAAGTTCAATATTAATGTTAATTGTATCGCTCCTGGAGCTTTTTCTACGGAAATGATAGATGGAATGGTTGATCGAATTGGCGATTTTTCCAGTTCATTTCCGCGAAAACGATTTTGGCAGCCAGAGCAAATGGATAGTACGTTGCTCTTTCTTGTATCGCCTTCATCGGAATGTGTGACCGGAACAGTGATAAAAATTGATGATGGTCAAAATCATCGCTAGCGATAATTGCACTAACAATAACTGCACTAAATCTGCACTAACGATAAAGGCATTAACGGCATAGGTTACATTATGAATGAAAAAACACTGATCATAGAGAAAGAAGGCGGGGTTGATTACCTGACCTTAAATAGACCCAATGAGCTTAATACGTTAAATGATGCCCTAATATCAGAGCTTCGAGAATATTTCGGAAATCTCTATTTCGATCGCTCGGTAAGAATTGTGGTACTACGAGGTGCCGGAAAAGCATTTTGTGCGGGGTTGGATCTAAAATCGGTTAAAGCGAATGTAAGTCCCGATATTACGTTAAAGACACAAAGAGAAATTAGCGAAATTATTATACGCATGCGTCGCTGTCCCCAGCCTATTATTAGTGTCATTCATGGGGCTGCCTGTGGTGGTGGTTTTGCGTTGGCTCTAGCTTCGGATGTTCGTATTGCCAGTGATAAGGCAAAAATGAATGCTGCATTTATTAAGATTGGATTGTCGGGTTGTGACGTAGGAGTGAGTTATCTATTGCCGAGATTAGTCGGTACATCAGTGGCGTCGGAACTCATATTAACTGGGCGTTTTATTTATGCGGAAAGGGCACTTCAAACTGGGCTAGTATCAGAGGTTGTTCCCAGTGATCAATTGCCGCAGGCAGTAAAGTCACTGGTAGATGACATGCTCGCAACATCGCCGCTTGGGCTGCGCTTAACAAAAGAATGTCTCAACATGAACGTTGATGCAAGCAGCCTAGAGGCCGCCATTGCGATGGAGGACAGAAATCAGGTGCTTTGTACTCAAACGGACGAGTTCAAATCGTTAGTCAGTTCCTTTTTAAATAAGAATACTCGAGAGGTATCAATGTAAAACTGTTCTGCATAACGGACCTGTTTTTGAGAAAACTATCTTCAATTAAGGTGACACAAGTTCGATGTCTTTTACGTTAACAAAACGGCTGACAATATCATCCAGTTCCCCGCTTTGTTTCATTTTATAGATCTCAATATCAAACTTGATTGAGAAGTCTTTTTTATAAGGAAAGTTCTTTTCTGCATCAATGTCAGAGTATCCCAGATAGCCATCGTTTTTTGATATGACTGCGACTTGTTTGAGTTGTACGGTTTTTTTCAATGGTTTTAATTTTTCGGACTTTTTAAGTTGGGCCACGTCCCAGTAAAAAGGTAACTTCGATGTGACGGTACAATCAAATCGGCCAAGCAGCAATAGTTTAATTTTGTCTTTAATTGAATCAACCAGAGTCACTTTTATTCTTTTTTCGCTGACCATATTGTCGAATGCTACGCCGGCACGGCCATCGCCACGCCACATGATAAAAGATAAACCTTCGAAGTCCTCTGGGTAGCTCTTTCTGGGCTGAGTCATTACTTCGGTGTTACATATTACAACATCTTTTTGCGTATAGAGAGGCAGAGAGTAGGGCCAGATATACGGTCGTTTGGGTTCGGTATCGGTTAGCCAGTCATGAGCATGAAAATAAGGTGGCAAAATGGCAAATGCCTTTCCATGTTTGACTGAGACCTTCGCCCGCGCCCAGGGCAACACATTATACGTTACTGAATACCCTGGCATTCTTGAAATCGCTGTATTTACAATTTCGATGTAAACACCGGTTAATTTCCCCTGCTCGTCCCTGTAGGCGTAAGGAGGGAGTACGTCGTAGGTAGCGATCTCAACGGGCTGAGCAGAATATGCCAAAGGGGTACACATGACAAATCCCAAGAGCAGCAGTGACATTTTATACATTGTTAAGCTCCGTTGAAAACACCACAATGACTCATCAACGCCTCATTGTGAAAACAATATAGTTCACAATGAGCTTATTGGTTATTATGCACAATACCATTTTCTACTTTTAGAATATTTGTTTCACGATCACGACACCATGGGTTATGGCGCATTAGCAGGACTTTACTAGAATGAGAGCATAGCTCCCACCATTTGTTAGGTAGATAGATACAATATGTCGATAGCGCGTAAGGTGACCCTTTATGTCATATTTTTCAGTGGCTTGTTCACCTTGCTGGGTACAGGCATTCAGCTGTATATAGACTATGAAAATGACTTAGAGGGAATTGAGTACACGTTAGCATTGATTGATAGGAGCCATATTGATTCACTGGCGAAAGATATCTGGCTTTTGGATGAAATCGGGATTTCTACCAAACTGTCCGAAATCATGAACCTGCCCGACATCGTTTATCTTGAACTGAGCGACCCCCAAATGGCGTCCATACAGAAAGGGAAACTTCCCCCTTCGAATCGACGTGTCATGCGAAAGTACGCGTTTTCTGAGAGAGGTGGGGAGAGAGTTACTAGCGGGAAGCTAACCGAGGTGTTGACCGTGGTGATGACGACCGAGAATATCTATCAACGGCTGCAGAAAAAAGTCTTTGTTATTTTTATTATTCAAAGTGTCAAAACGCTAAGCGTGAGTATATTTATTGTGTTTCTGTTTCATATGTTGGTGACTCGGCATATCGAAAAAATTAGAGCATTCACTGCAAGCGCGGCGAGAATACCGCTGACGACGACGTTGACGCTTGAAAAAGGCAGAGGGCTGTTTCGGAGAACCAATGAGCAAGATGAGTTAGGTACTCTAGTTGCGGAAATTAATGCCATGCGAATGGAATTAAATGCGGGCGTTGAAGCAGAAGGGGTATCCCACGAAAAACTTCAGCAGGAAATTATCGTGCGCCTTGAGGCAGAAAAAGAACTGCTTCATTTGCGTAACTACCTATTGAACATCATTGATTCCATGCCATCGATACTTATCGGAGTGGACCTTGATGGTAATGTCACTCAGTGGAATAGTGGTGCAGAAAATGCAACGGGTCTTAGCGTGAAAGAGGCACAGGGAAAGCCCCTGGCCCAAACCTTCCCAAGGCTTTCCATCGAGTCACAACGAGTGCGCGACGCAATTAAGTCCCGTCAGAAGCAGATTGACCTCAAACGTGAATATCAGCTAAATGGGGTGACCCGGTATGAAGAAATGACTATCTACCCCTTGGACTTTGATGGTGTTGATGGTGATGACGGTGCAGTGATTCGGCTGGATGATATAACCGAAAAGAACAGCAATGAAATGGCCTTGCGTCGGGCACAAAAAATGGAAGCGATTGGTCAGCTTACGGGAGGGATTGCTCATGACTTCAACAATATATTGGGTATTGTGATGGGCAACCTGCAGCTTCTGCAAATGAAATTTGCAGGAGATGAGGAAGCCTTAATGCGAATAGAGAAAGCGCTTAAAGGAACCGTTCGAGGCGCGGACATCACCAGTCGGCTTCTTCGTTTTTCTCGTCATACAGCCTCAGAGACCGAGCGAACCGATGTAAACAAAGTTATTGCCAATATGGACGAACTTATTGCCAAATCGCTGACGGTATCCATTGAAGTTCAAATGCACTTAGCTGGCGAGTTGTGGTCGGTAAATGTTGATCCGGGCGATCTAGAAGACGCTGTTCTGAATCTTTCCTTGAACGCCAAAGATGCCATGCCCGAAGGCGGGGCGTTGACTTTCGAAACGTCTAATAAGGTGTTGGATGAAAGTTACGTAAAATGCAACCCTGGTAGCAAGAGTGGTGATTTTGTCATGATATCGATCAGCGATAATGGTACTGGCATGACTGAGGCGGTCAGGGATAGAGTTCTCGAGCCATTTTTTACCACCAAAGAGCAAGGTAAAGGAACCGGCTTGGGCTTGAGTATGGTTTACGGCTTTGCTCAACGTTCGGGGGGGCATATCAAAATCTATACAGAGCTGGGAGAGGGAACGACCTTCAATATCCTCCTTCCAAGAGCAGAGGAGCACGTCCAAGCTGATGTTACGTTGGAAGCTGCCCATACAGAGCTGCCGAGAGGTACGGAGGTTATTCTCATTGTCGATGATGAGGAGGCTTTGGTAGAAGTCGCAGGTGAGTACCTGGGTCTTCTCGGTTATTCGGTGTTAACGGCTTTTAATGCCAGGCAGGCTTTAAACATATTGGAAGATAGCAATAAGGTTGATCTGGTATTTTCTGACATTATTATGCCGGGAAAAATGGATGGTTATCGGTTAGCTGAAGCGGTCCATATGATGAATCCTGCAGTTAAAATATTGTTGGCAAGTGGGTTTACGAAAAAGCGAGAGGCACGAATAGGGAGTAACAATACATACGCGCAAATGCTGGGGGAGAAGCGTTTGCATAAACCCTATAGTCAGTCAGAGCTAGCCTTCGCTATTCGTCGGACACTTGACGAGAATAGATAATCGCAAATGGACTTGGAGTAGTTTCGAGCAGGCATAAAAAAAGCCGATCATATCAATGATTGGCTTAGCTGTAACTTGTTGAAAACAACAAAGTTAGTGGTACCAGTGGGCGGACTCGAACCGCCACGCATTGCTGCAACGGATTTTGAATCCGTCGTGTATACCAATTTCACCACACTGGCCCAACTTTCTCGTAGAGAAAAAGAAATTTCTCTAGAGGGCGTGGAGTATATCAGCGAAAATCTTTTGGTCAACAAGTGTTTAGCGGATTTATCCTAAAAAAAGCCGTTGCTAGGGAAAGAGATAAAAATAGGCCGCGAATTCTTCTGTTAAATGCATTCAGCTTAAGCCCGCGAACCTGTATAATCGCCCGCCAATTATGTACAAGGCTGGCATCATGAAACGCACCGATTTTTCCTATCAACTTCCCGACGAGCTTATCGCTCGTTATCCCGCTAAAGCACGCAGCGGCAGCCGGTTGTTGGTGCTGGATAAGTACAGTGGCGTGGTGAATGATCAGCAGTTTTTGGATATCGAAAACTACATGCGACCCGGGGATCTGTTGGTCTTTAACAATACCAAAGTGATTCCCGCCAGAATGTTTGGTCGAAAGCCGAGTGGTGGCAAGTTAGAAGTTTTGATTGAGCGGTTGTTGGATGATCAAAGTTGCCTTGCTCACGTACGTTCTAGTCGCTCGCCTAAAGCCGGTAGCGTGGTAGAGATTCTTGGCAATGAGGGTGAGCTGGTGGCCGAGATGGATATGGTTGGCAGAGAAGGCGCCTTATTTCACTTGGCTTTACGACCAGGTACGTTCGATAACTTACTGGCATTGCTAGAAAGTGCTGGTCATATGCCATTACCCCCTTATATTGATCGTGCTGATGAAATGAGTGATGCCGACCGGTATCAAACGGTGTATGCCAAAGAGCCAGGGGCGGTTGCTGCGCCAACGGCAGGCCTACATTTTGATGAGGCGTTGTTGAATCGTTTGGCAGAAAAGGGCGTCGAACGCGCTTTTGTGACCTTACATGTCGGGGCTGGTACCTTCCAGCCGGTGAAAGCCGATGATATTCGAGATCATGAGATGCATACTGAGTGGCTCGAAGTGACGGAGCAGGTTGCACAGCAAGTACGAGACACCAAAGCGAGAGGTGGTCGAGTTATTGCCGTGGGCACAACCAGTGTGCGGTGCCTTGAGACTGCAGCAATGAATGCAGCAAAGAGTGCAGCAAAGAGTGCAGCAAAGAGTGCAGCAAAGAGTGCAGCAAAGAGTGCAGCAAAGAGTGCAGCAAAGAGTGCAGCAAAGAGTGCAGCAAAGAGTGCGGAATCTGAGCTTGTTGCCCCTTATCGTGGTGATACGAGTATTTTTATTTTTCCTGGTTATACCTTTCAGGTCATTGATGGATTATTAACAAATTTTCATCTGCCTGAATCTACTTTAATTATGTTAATCAGTGCGTTAGCAGGGCGTGAGTCCGTGCTGTCAGCGTACGAACATGCCGTTGCAGAGCGTTACCGCTTTTTCAGTTATGGTGATGCGATGTTTATCGGTGATGCTGGAGACACCCAATGAAGTTTGAGAAGTTTGCTGAAGACGGTTTAGCCCGTCGGGGCCGTTTAGTATTTGACCGTGGTGTGGTAGAAACCCCCGCATTTATGCCGGTGGGTACTTACGGCACCGTTAAAGGTATGGCACCAAGAGAGATTGAAGAAATTGGTGCTCAGATTATTCTAGGTAATACCTTTCACCTGATGTTACGCCCTGGTACTGAGGTGGTTAAGCAGCACGGTGATTTGCACGACTTTATGGGCTGGCAAGGGCCAATCCTTACAGACTCTGGCGGCTTTCAAGTATTTAGCTTGGGGAAGATGCGAAAAATCACCGAAGAGGGCGTGGAGTTTCGCTCTCCCATTAATGGCGATAAAGTTACGCTTAACCCGGAATCATCGATGCAAGTTCAGCGTGATTTAGGCTCTGATATTGTCATGATATTTGATGAATGTACGCCGTTTCCTGCGACCGAGAAAGAAGCCAGGGACTCCATGGAGCTATCCATGCGTTGGGCAAAGCGTAGCAAAACCGCACATTGTGATAACCCTAATGCGTTGTTTGGCATTGTTCAGGGTGGTATGTATGAAGATCTACGCGTTGAATCCATCGAAGGGCTTGCAGAGATAGGTTTTGATGGTTATGCCATTGGTGGGTTGTCTGTAGGTGAACCAAAAGAAGAAATGATGGCGGTTTTGGACTATTTGAGCCCTCATATGCCAAAGGAAAAACCTCGGTATTTGATGGGGGTGGGTAAACCAGAGGACATCGTAGAAGCGGTTCGACGTGGCATTGATATGTTTGACTGCGTGATGCCGACTCGAAATGCGCGTAATGGCCACCTATTTACCTCAGAAGGTGTGGTGAAGATTCGTAATGCGGTCAATAAGACCGATACAGGCCCGTTGGATAAAAATTGTGATTGCCACACTTGTAAAAACTTCAGTCGGGCTTATCTACATCACTTAGACCGTTGCAAAGAGATACTTGGCGCACAATTAAACACTATTCATAACCTTCGATATTATCAGACGTTGATGTCTGGATTGCGCGGGGCCATTGAACAGGGTACATTGTCGGCCTTTGTGGAAGAGTTTTATGGACAGCTTGGGTTAGATGTTCCCGAGTTGTAAGTGGTACTAATTTAGCAAGATGTTGAGATCGGCGCGGTAGCCGGTTAAATGTAGTTTTTTATAGCTTAATAAACAGAGGTAAATATGAGTTTCTTTATTTCAGACGCAATTGCAGAGCCCGCTGGTGCAGCAGCACAAGACCCTTTTGGTATGTTCTTACCGTTAATCTTGTTTGCCGTAGTGTTCTATTTCTTTTTATGGCGCCCGCAGAGCAAGCGCAATAAAGAGCAGAAAGAGCTAATGGGAGCCATTGGCAAGGGTGATGAAGTGGTGATCTCTGGCGGAATGCTAGGAAAAGTCACCAAAGTGACGGATGAATTTGTTGTTTGTGAAGTTGCGAACAACACGGAAATTCGCTTTCAAAAGCACGCGATTACCGCAACATTGCCTAAAGGCACCATAAAAAATATCTAGTAATATGAAAAGGGCGCCATCTGGCGCCCTTTTCATATGTGTATTTTTATACTCACCCTTCATACTCACCATAGTCTCGTTAAGGCATTATCTTTAAGGTTACGTCATGCTGAACAAGTATCCACTTTGGAAAAACCTCTTATTATTGGTGGTTGTCACGATTGGGGTTATCTATTCGTTACCCAACCTATACCCTGATGATCACGCTGTACAAATATCCGGCTCATCCGCATCCATTAAAGTGGATATATTAGCCGTTGATCGTGCTAAAGAAGCGCTTAAGAAAGCGGGGATCACCTATAAGTCAGCGGAATTATTACCCAAGTTACCTAAGTCGGGGTTGATTCGTTTTGCTGATGCGGAAACCCAGTTAAAGGCGAAAGAGGTTGTTGCCGAAACCCTGGGTAAAAACTTTGTAGTTGCATTAAATCTTGCGCCCACAACACCGGAGTGGCTGGCGAATTTAGGGGCTAGCCCGATGAAGTTGGGTCTTGATTTACGTGGGGGTGTTCACTTTTTGATGCAAGTGGATATGGATACTGCGTTGAATAAACGTATGACCGATACCGTTGCACAAATTAAAGATCGCTTGAGAGAAGAGGATGTCCGTTATAAGCGTGTTCAAAAAACCTTAGAAAGTGTCTCTATCAGCTTTAAAACGGAAGCGTTACAAGAAAGTGCGAGTTCAGTACTGAAAAAAGAATTCCGAGAGTTTCTTGTTGAAACCAACGAAGAGGGTCTTGATTTTAATGTTCTGTTAACACTGACCGAACAGGCTAAAAAGGATATTCAAGATTACGCAATCTCTCAAAATTTAACCAGCATTCGAAATCGAGTAAACATGTTAGGTGTTGCTGAGCCTGTTGTGCAGCGCCAAGGTGCCACGCGTATTGTTATTCAAATACCGGGTATTCAAGATGCGGCGGCGGCTAAACGTGTTATTGGCCGGGCGGCAAATCTAGAGTTTCGCTTGGTTGATTGGGAACATCCTAATTTTACGGGCTCTCGTCCACCAGCAGGTTCTGAATACTTACCGTTAAAAGATGGCGGTGATGTGTTGTTGAAGAAAAAGGTTATCGTAACCGGTGATCGTGTTGTTGGTGCGCAGTCGAACTACGATGAAAATGGTCGCCCTCAGGTAAATATAGATCTTGATAGCCGCGGTGGTCGGTTAATGAATACCGTTACCCGTAAACATATTAAAGATCGTATGGCGGTTGTGTTTATTGAGTTAACTCCTGAGCAAGTCACCGAAGTTGTGGAAGGCAAAAAAGTTGTTAAGACCAAAATGAAGACAACCTATGAGGTTATCAATGTCGCGACGATTCAAAGTGCCCTTGGTAACAGCTTCCGAATTACCGGCCTTGATAGCCCGGCAGAAGCCTCTGAGCTTTCTTTGTTGTTAAGAGCTGGTGCCCTGGCTGCTCCGATGTACTTTGTAGAAGAGCGAACAGTAGGTCCAAGCCTTGGTGAAGAGAATATCAAAGCGGGTTTAAGCTCTCTTGTGATGGGTTTTGCTATTGTGATGGTATTTATGATTGCCTATTACAAAGCATTTGGCATATTTGCCAATATAGCGTTAACAGTGAATCTACTTCTTTTGATTGCAGTGATGTCATTAATTCCTGGGGCAACGTTATCCCTACCAGGTATGGCGGGGATCGTATTAACGGTGGGTATGGCGGTGGATGCAAATGTACTGATCTTCTCGAGGATTAAAGAAGAATTGGCAGCAGGGTCATCGACTCAAGCAGCAATTCATGGCGGTTTTGACCGTGCATTTGTTACTATTCTAGATGCCAATATCACCACCTTATTGGTTGCTCTCATTCTGTTTATCTTCGGTTCAGGCCCGGTGAAAGGGTTCTCTGTAACCTTATCAATCGGAATTATAACGTCGATGTTTACAGCAATTATCGGAACACGAGCGTTAATCAACCTGTTCTATGGCGGTAACTCGCAAAAGAAACTGAGCCTGTAAGGAAGGAATAATCATGAATAAACATTTTGATTTTATGGGTAAACGCACAATCGCCGCTATTTTCTCGGTAGCGTTGTTGGTGCTATCTATCGGCTCTTTGGTGACTCAAGGACTGAACTTTGGTTTGGACTTTACTGGAGGGACTCAGGTAGAGGTTGGGTACGATACTCCGGCAGACTTAGCCAAAATTCGTGCTTTGCTAAAAGAAAATGGTTTTGCTGATGCAACGGTGCAGCTGTTTGGTAAACCCACGGAAGTATTGGTGCGTATCCCGCCGCGAGAAGGCAAAGATAAAGCGGAGGTAGGTGAGCAGGTTAAGGATGTGTTGATAAGTGTTGATGACACCCTGACCCTAAAGCGTGTTGAATTTGTTGGTCCACAGGTTGGAGAGGAGCTACGAGATCAAAGTGGCTCTGCGATGATTTTTGCGCTGGGTTTGATGTTGGTATACGTAACATTACGCTTCCAACTTAAATTTGCCTTAGGAGCGGTGACGGCATTGTTTCACGATGTATTGATTGTGATCGGTTTCTTCTCCGTTTTACAAATTACATTTGATTTAACGGTGCTAGCGGCAGTGTTGGCGGTAATTGGTTATTCTTTGAATGATACAATTGTTGTCGCGGATCGGATTCGAGAGAATTTCCGTAAACTGCGAGAGGGTGATGGCGTTGATATTATTAACGTGTCGCTGAATCAAACACTAGGCCGTACCATTATTACCTCAGTAACGACATTGTTGGTGTTGACGTCTTTGGCTGTGTTTGGTGGTGAGTTAATTCACGGTTTTGCGGTAGCGTTATTGGTAGGCGTGGTGATAGGAACCTACTCTTCCATTTACGTAGCGAGTAACGTGTTATTAGCGATGAACATTAGTCGAGAAGACTTTCTTGAGAAAGAAGAAGATATTCCCGAAGTGCCATAAAGAAAACGGATGGACGATGTGAGGAGGGCAATCCTCCTCACATTTTGGATCGTTAACACGTTTTTTGGGTTTACGATCTGACGCTTTTACAGTAAGTTTGCATCAAATTTGTACACAATACCAAGAGAGAAGGCGTTAGGGTCATCCCCTGCAAGTGGCGTTACCTTATCACCGTGGCCCTTACCGTTAGCGCTGAAGCTTACATTGCTGTCATTACTAACCCGAGCATAGGCCATATATAAGGTGGTTTGATCATCTAAGGCGTGGTCATAACCAATTGCCATCAACGTCGCATCGCTATTGTCAGCATCACCATCGCTGGTGGCTAACTGTAATTTGATGGTGCCGTTGTCGGTGATTTTCATGCTTCCGCCTAAGCTGACGCTATCGCGATCATCGCCTGAAACCCCCATGATGTCAGACTCACGTTGGTAGCCGCCACCAATACTAAAACGTCCGCAGTAATAACCTACCGTCAAAGCTTGAGCCGTGTGCTCCTCAGCCCCTGTTCCCTGTCCAATGCTTGCGTGAGCAAGGCCTACCTTTAAGCTGCTGTCGTTAAACTTTCGAGCGTAGTTGCCTTTTAGTATTATATTGTCAGTATCATCGGTTTCCTCTTCTGGCATGTAAGAAACGGCTAGGTCAAAGCCACTCATGTTGGGGCTGGTATACTGGATGATGTTGTCCAGCCGACCGGGGACCCCGGAGCCTTCCCATAAATTCCCCAAGTCACCGACCTGGTCAGCAAAAAGGTTGTAATCGTTGGCCCATTGATCAAGTGCTGGCATATGGCCGATTAGAGTCTGGCCGAAGCTGCCCTTGAGTCCAACAAATGAAGGGCGCCCTTTGGTGAATATTTGGCCCTCGGAGTCGGCGCCACCATTGCCGTCATTTGTACCCTGTGCGGTTAAGTCCACCCCACTTTCGTATTGAAAAATCACGGTTAAATCAGACTTTAGTTTGTGTTCACCACGAAAGCCTAGACGCGATGAACTACTGGTTAAATGAGTGCTAGAGTCCAGCCCATCGTCGACTCGGTCGATAGACAAATGGCCCACCCCATATAGGCCAAGCTCAAGAGCATTGGCTGGTTGGTTTAGTAACATAACGCCGCTAACTACATAGAAAGCAGACTTTTTAAATCGAATCATTGTGTAAAACTCCATGGGCCGTAGTAACGGTAATGAGTGCCAAATTCCATACACAGTGTCAGGACTGCGTGCCGTAGAGGTAGGGGCAACAATATGGAGAGGTGGCGTGTTGTCAAAAAACCTCCTAAGTCAGTGATAGTGCAGATTATTCTTTCTGTAAACCTGCTGAACCGAAAAAAACGTCATAAGTAAAGGCGCCATGATCGTAAGATAGTATTTATCTGCGTTACTTATGGGTTGATAAGTTCGAGCTTGGGCGATTGTTAAACGTTTAAATTACTTGATGTTTTTATTGGTCGTTGGGGGTCACGGTGTCGCAGCGGTTGTTTTTTTTGGGTTAAATTGTGGTGTTTGTTTACACAAAGCTGGACTTGTCATTGTTTTTTGTAGGGAGAAGGTCGACTGAAAAAATAAACCCTTTTTTCCCTTTTATAGCTAGAGTCTTTCCCATTCTGATCTACGCTCAAAAGTACGAAGTAGTTCTATCGCACTATTTTAATGTTCAAACGATATCAATATTTGCCATTGACCTTTGCGTGCAATAAAGGCTCGGCGAAAAGGTCTTAATGGAGAGGGATTTTATGAAAGTTACTATGTTAGTCACCGATAAAAATGCTAAGCGAGGAAAACTACAATGAATATGCTTGAAAACTTGCAGTTAAAATGGAAGTTGGTGCTTGGATTTTCAATCCCCCTCGTGTTGATTGTGGCGATTTCCTCTGTTGTGTATGTGAGCTTGGATAAATTAGTAGAGACTAGCGCAAGGGTGAGCCATACCTACGAAGCGATTGATCTTGGTAAGAGTCTTACTTCGTCTTTAGTTAACATGGAGACGGGGTTACGTGGTTTTTTGGTGTCGGGAAAGGACGAGTTTTTAGAGCCCTATACTGCTGGAGAGGCAATCTTCAAGGAGCTGATGGCTCAAGCCAAAGTGAAAGTCTCCGATAACGCTGAGCAAGTTGACAGGCTAAACCAGGTGGAATTGCTTAAAAATAAATGGATAAGCCGGCATGTGTTGGTAGCGATGGAATTTCGGCAGGAGGTTAGCGAGGGGGCGGATGCAGCGAAGGCCTTTGCTGAAGTATCGTCACGTACAGTCGGAAAAGAAAAATTTGACGGCTTTCGTGCTGTGTTAGGTGATTTAGAGCGTGCGGTGGCTAAGTCCCGCAGCGATGAAGCGAACCGTTTGGTTGTTTTGCTGTTGATGGATATGATTAACCAGGAAACTGGGCAGCGCGGGTTTTTATTGACCGGTAAAGAAGCATCCCTTGAGCCTTATATTAACGGCACGGCGGCCTTTAAAGAACACGGTGATCAACTGTATGAGTTGGTTGATGGCGCAGCAGAGCGAAGTTTAAAAGAGGCTATAACGCTTGCAAACGATTGGAGGAAGCTTGCAGCAGAGCCTGAAATTGCGGCACGAAGAGAAATGAACAAAGTGTCGCGGACCATAGGTGACGTGACAGCGTTTATAGAAAAAGGCATTGGTAAAAAATACATGGATGAGATGCGGGGCGTGTTGGATAAATTTGTCGCCGCAGAAGCAGAACTAATTGTGATCCGGGATGAAGAGCAAAAGGCGACGGCGGGTTCAACCTCAGACATTACGGTGTTCGGAGCATTGGCAGCGTTAATTATTGGCGCTTTGGTGACCTTCTTATTGACTCGCTCTGTGTTGCGCCAACTTGGTGGTGACCCTAAAGAGCTTGAAGAGATTGCAGGGAATATAGCCATAGGTAATTTGGATATGGAGCTTGATAGTCAAAATGTTACAGGTGTTCTGCTATCAATGGCGAAGATGCGCGATAATTTGATTGCTAGGAGGGAAGTCGACAACGAGGCGATGGCGATTAAAAATGCCCTGGAGGTATGTACCACTAACGTGATGATGGCAGATAAAGATTACAACATCATGTTTATGAATGGTGCTGTGACAGACATGATGACTGGTATCGAAAAGGAGGTGAAAGAAGTTCTACCGAACTTTAATGCCAGTACGCTAATGGGCACTAATATAGATGTGTTCCACAAAGACCCCTCTCACCAACGCGGTATGTTGGACAAGCTAACCAGTACGTATCAAACAGAAATTATCGTGGGTGCTTTAACTATTGAGATTATTGCCACCCCAGTGCTAGATGCTAATGGCGATCGAATCAATACGGTAGTGGAATGGAAAGACCTCACCGCTAGTTTGGCGAAGCAGCGAGAAGAAGAGCGTTTTGCTAATGAGTCCTTAGCGGTTAAAAATGCCTTGGAAGTGTGTAGCACCAGCGTGATGATGGCGGATAAAGACTACAACATCATGTTTATGAATGAATCGGTGACAGGCATGATGTCTAGCATCGAAAAAGAAGTGAAAGAGGTTCTACCGAACTTTAATGCCAGTACGTTAATGGGCACCAATATTGATGTGTTCCATAAAGATCCGTCGCATCAACGTAATATGTTGGACAGGTTAACCAGTACCTATAGAACGCAAATTGAAGTGGGTGTATTAACCGTCGAAATCATTGCCACCCCCGTGTTAGGTAGTGATGGCGAGCGTATTAATACGGTAGTGGAGTGGAAGGATCTCACCGCCAGCTTGGCCAAAGAGCGAGAAGAGGAGCGTATTGCTAATGAGTCCTTGGCAGTGAAAAATGCCTTGGAAGTGTGTAGCACCAGCGTGATGATGGCGGATAAAGACTACAACATCATGTTTATGAATGAATCGGTGACAGACATGATGTCTAGCATCGAAAAAGAAGTGAAAGAGGTTCTACCGAACTTTAATGCCAGCACGTTAATGGGCACCAATATTGATGTGTTCCATAAAGATCCGTCGCATCAACGTAATATGTTGGACAGGTTAACTAGTACCTATAGAACGCAAATTGAAGTGGGTGTATTAACCGTCGAAATTATTGCCACCCCAGTGTTAGGTAGTAATGGCGAGCGTATTAATACGGTAGTGGAATGGAAGGATCTCACCGCAAGCTTGGCTAAGGGGCGTGAAGAGCAGCGTATTAGTAATGAAGCGATGGCAATCAAAAATGCCTTGGAGGTCTGTAATACCAGCGTGATGATGGCAGATAAAGATTACAACATCATGTATATGAATGCTGCGGTTAACCGTATGATGAGTGCTGCTGAGGCGGATATCCGTACGGCACTGCCAAACTTTGATGCTCGTACACTTATGGGCACTAATATTGATGGGTTCCATAAAGACCCGTCCCATCAGCGTCGCATGTTGGATGGATTAAAAGATACGTATAGTACCAATATCAATATTGGTCCCCGCATTATGAGAGTGACAGCTACACCGGTGTTTAGTGAAGAAGGAGAGCGGTTAAATACAGTGGTTGAATGGGCGGATTTAACTGAAGAGCTTGCTAAGCAAGACATCGATGAGGCTTTGGCGGCGGAGAATGCTCGTATTAAACAAGCGTTGGATAATGTTACCGCCAATGTCATGGTGGCGGATGCTGACCTGAATATCATTTATATGAATGACGCGGTCGTGGCGATGATGCGTAATGCAGAACCTGATATTCGAACGGATTTACCACAATTTTCAGTGGATACATTGGATGGCACTAATATTGATATTTTCCATAAAAACCCAGCTCATCAGCGTGGATTACTAGAGCGACAAAGTGCAACGTTAGATTCCGAGTTCCTTTTAGGCGGTAGAACGCTGCGAGTTATTGCTAATCCTATTAAAGATGATGCTGGTGCTCGTCTAGGTACGGTGGTGGAATGGATGGATCGTACGGAAGAGGTTGCGATTCAAAAGGAAATAGACAATATCGTGTCTTCCGCCAGCATGGGAGACTTGTCGGCTAGAGTGGATGAGTCTAATAAAACAGGCTTCTTTAAGAATGTTAGTACGGGCTTAAATAACTTAGTGGGCGTGTGCGAATCGGTAATAGGTGATTTGGGTGGTGTTCTTGGGGCGATGGCCGAAGGTGACCTTACCAAGCAAATGACAGGAGACTATGAAGGAGACTTTGCTGGGCTGAAAAATAATGCCAATAAAACCATTGATCAGTTAACCAGTATTATCGGTGAGATTAATGAATCATCGATCCAGGTGTTAAGTGGCGCTGAAGAAATCGCTGCGGGTAACACAGATTTAAGTCAGAGAACGGAAGAGCAGGCATCCTCATTAGAAGAAACCGCTGCCAGCATGGAAGAGATGACCAGCTCGGTGAAGCAGAGTTCTGATAGTGTGACACGTGCTAATGATCTGGCGATTACGACGCAGTCCAAAGCGGAAGAGGGTGGTGCGGTTGTGGCTCAGGCGGTTGATGCCATGGATAAGATTCGCGATAGTAGTAAGAAAATAGCGGATATTATTGGTGTTATTGATGAAATTGCTTTTCAAACAAACTTGCTAGCACTAAACGCCGCGGTGGAAGCTGCAAGGGCGGGAGAACAAGGTCGAGGGTTTGCAGTGGTGGCAGGAGAGGTTCGAAATCTGGCCCAGAGATCAGCGGCGGCAGCCAAAGATATCAAAGACCTGATTAATGACAGTGTGGCTAAAGTGGGAGACGGCACCATACTGGTGGGGCGCTCCGGAGATACATTGGCTGAAATTGTTAAGTCGGTGCAAGAAGTTGGCACACTTATCGGGGAGGTCGCACTCAGTGCAGAGGAGCAAACCTCCGGTATTGAGCAAGTGAATCAAGCCGTATCACAAATGGATGAGATGACCCAACAAAACGCGGCGCTTGTCGAGGAAGCTTCTGCTGCAAGTGAGGCTATGTCGGATCAAGCCAAACAGTTGGGGCAGTTGGTGTCATTCTTTAATACCAGTTCTGCAGGTGGTTCTGCTAGGGGGGGGGCTGCTTTATTGACTTCTCACTCGACAGCCGTCAAGCAATTACCTCGAGCTGCGGTAGCGCATAAAGGACCAGGTGCGGGGTATGATTCGGCGGATGAATGGGAGGAGTTCTAAACGCTGCTTTAAGATAGAATATGAAAGGGACGTAAGCTTCTTTGGACAATAAAAAACCCCGCTTTTTAGCGGGGTTTTTTATTGGGGTTTGATAAGAGGTTGAATGTGCAGGCATAAAAAAACTCGCTATAAATGTGAGCGAGTTTTTTATGGATGAGGTGTTTCTTCGACGGGTTACTGTTGTCGAGGAGGCTCATCATGCCGAATAGGGATCAAGATCGGTTGTAAATTACGTTGTGCGTTGTCATTTACAATATGATCTTCAAACGGAAGACTAAAGCTCTCGAAGAGTTCAAGTAATGCGTGTTTTAGTTCCTGCCAGTTCATAGGGTTGCCTCATTTGGCCTGTTGTTATTACTCGTTACGACTTATGTATGACGACATTTATAACAATCGTTAACATTAGTTATAACAGCGTCCATAACAACAGTATAGGCAAATTAATAGCTACGGGCGTAATACGAACAAAAACGCGTCAAAAAAAACAAAGTCGTTTAGCCTTTCAAATGAGGTCGTATAGTTTGAAGCATCGCCTTAAATAACTTAGGCTGCGCGCAAACAATATTGCCTGTTTTTAAATGGCTCATGCCACCATTGAGGTCGCCGACCAGGCCACCGGCTTCTTGTACTAACAAAACGCCAGCAGCCATATCCCACTCTTTAAGACCAAACTCCCAAAAACCATCGTATCGACCTGCAGCAACGTAGGCGAGATCTAGGGATGCTGCACCTTGGCGGCGAATCCCAGAGCATTGTTGAGCAAAGTCTTTAAACATACCCATGTAGCTATCAAAGATGTCTAATTGGTCTGGGCGAAAAGGAAAACCCGTCGCAAGCAATGTACCCGCTAACGCTTTTCGGCTGTTTACACGTAAACGTTTACCGTTAAGTTGCGCTCCGCGGCCTCGTGCAGCAGTAAATTCTTCTTTACGCATAGGGTCTAGAACAACGGCAACTTCGATCTGGTCTTTTATCGTAAGTGCTATTGATATCGCGAAGTGTGGAACACCGTTAATAAAATTGGTGGTGCCATCAAGGGGGTCGATAATCCATACGTAATCTTTACCATCATCGACACCTTCGATAAGGCCGGTCTCTTCACCGAGAAAACCATGATTTGGATAACGTTTGCGAATGCCTTCAATAATGCTTTCTTCAGATGCTTTATCAACGCGGGTGACAAAGTCGTTAACCCCTTTAGCCTCTACATCAAGTAAGTCTACTTGTTCAGCAGCTTGGGCGATCATATCACCAGTAGTACGGGCAACAGTTAACGCGGTATTTAGCATCGGATGCATAGAAAATAACCTTTCGAAGTAAAGTATGGGTAAAGAAAGCAAATTGAATAAAGAGCGTGGGTGTTTCGGCGCTGAGCGTAAAACTCAAAGCGTGACCCCAAATATTGAGCCGTATTGTATCAGAAAGGCGGCTCCATCACGTATAGGTTTTGAACGAAATCTGTTAGTATGCCCGCGATTTTAGCTTCTAGCAGGACCCTTTCCTATGATTACACTCGATAATATCCGCATTGTTATGATCAATACGAGCGACTCTGGCAATATTGGTGCAGCGGCACGAGCCTTGAAAACCATGGGGTTAGCGCGCCTTTATTTGGTCGATCCGGTGGAATATCCAACGGGTAAAGCGACTGCTAGAGCATCTGGCGCAGCCGATGTGTTACACAATGCTACGGTGGTTAGTAGTCTGGATGACGCCATCGAAGGTTGTAGTCTGGTGTGGGGGACAAGTGCCCGAATGCGATCCATTCCTTGGCCAGTGGTGACTCCTCGCCAAGCGGCAGAGCAGGTTGCGAATGAGCATGATGAGACTGAAGTCGCCATTATTTTTGGTCGGGAAAACTCCGGCATGACCAATGACGAGCTGCGAAAGTGTCATTATCACATCAGCATTCCAAGCAATGATGAATATGGTGTGCTGAATGTAGCTTCTGCTATTCAGCTGATTTGTTACGAGATGCGTGTCAGGTTACTGGAGCCTGAACTTGAAAAAAACCAAGAAAAAGAGCAACAACAAACGGCTGATTCGGGTGCGCAAATTGAGCCACAGATGCCGTTATCCGTGACGAAATGGGATTCTCCCTTGGTGAGTGTTCAGGATATGGAACGGTTCTTCCTACATTTTGAACAAACTTTGCTTGATATCGACTTCTTTGACCCCAATACACCACGACAGTTGATGACAAGAGCGAGACGGTTATTTAACCGCACACGCCTAGATCGTTTAGAGATGAATTTAATGCGTGGTTTCCTTTCTAAGGTTCAAAAGCTGGCTAGCGCTAAGATGCTGGCACAGGAACCGATTGAGACAGAAACAGGCGTTGAGCCTTCTGCAGACGAGTCATCGGAGAAAAAAGCAGACCATTAGAGGTAGCAACGATGTTTGACAATTTTAAAGAAGATATCGCGTCGGTTTTTGATAGAGACCCTGCAGCCCGTAATACCTTTGAGGTATTAACTAACTATCCTGGCTTGCATGCGGTTGTTTTACATCGTTGGGCCCATGCATTGTGGCTGAAAAATGCTAAAGGGTTGGCGCGAACGTTATCCACGTTTAGTCGTTGGTTAACGGGAATAGAAATTCACCCAGGTGCAGTGATAGGCCGTCGTTTTTTTATTGATCATGGCATGGGGGTGGTAATAGGGGAGACGGCTGAAATAGGCAATGATGTCACCCTGTATCACGGTGTCACTCTTGGCGGAACAACCTGGAACAAAGGTAAAAGACACCCAACGCTTGGTAATGGTGTGGTGGTTGGTGCAGGAGCCAAAGTACTTGGCCCCATCACTTTGGGGGATAATTCACGGGTTGGCTCAAATGCGGTGGTCACAAAAGATGTGCCAAACGAGGCAACGGCTGTCGGTATTCCTGGGCGTATCATCAAAAAACGAGACCCTGCAACGATTCAATGTGAAGAGACTCGCCGCTTAGCTATGGCAAAGAAAATGGGTTTTGATGCCTATGGTATGACCGACGACATGCCTGATCCTATCGTGCGTTCTATCAACTCAATGTTGGATCATTTAAACGCGGTTGACGAGAAATTGAACGGTATGTGTGGGGCGCTAAAGGAATTAGGTAGCGATTATTGCAATCAGCAATTGCCCGAATTGAAAGCAGATTTGCTGGATGGTGTGGAGTCAGAGTCGGTGAGTTAATCGTCTAAACAGAGTAAACCTGCTTTTGTTTAAAGTTGACTGTTTTAGTCGGGTATTGCACAATACCGCCTGAGAGAAAGAAACCCAAGCTTGTGCGGGCAGGCTTTTTAATGAGGGCACACCATGAAATTAACCACAAAAGGGCGTTATGCAGTAACCGCAATGCTTGATTTGGCGCTGCATGCCAACCAAGGGCCTGTTAGTTTGGCAGATATTTCTGAGCGACAAGGTATTTCTATTTCGTATTTGGAACAGTTATTTGCCAAATTACGTAAAAACGAATTAGTGAGCAGTGTCCGTGGGCCAGGCGGAGGTTATCGCCTAAGCCGGGAAAGTACTCAGATTTTTATTGCAGAGGTTGTTGATGCGGTTGATGAACCGGTTGATGTTACTCGATGCGAAGGTCAGGGCACCTGTCAAAATGGCGAGCCTTGCCTAACACATTACCTCTGGGAAGACCTTAGCCAACAACTACACCAGTTTTTGAGTGCTATTAGTCTTCAGAGCCTTGTAGAACGATCAGAAATCCGTAAAGTGGCGGATCGTCAAGATCGGTATCAGCAAGAGGCTAGCACAGCTGAGCGAGAGCTTGCAGATAATATGGTACCAATAAATACAATAACCTGATTACATTAGGTTAAGAGAGAGGAAAACTTTGGCATGAAACGCCCTATCTATCTTGATTACGCGGCAACAACCCCTGTTGACCCACGAGTTATCGAAAAGATGACAGAATGTCTCTCTATGGACGGAAATTTCGGTAATCCGGCGTCGCGTTCCCATAGCTACGGCTGGCATGCGGAGCAGGCTGTAGAGACTGCTCGCAAACAAGTCGCTGATTTAATTAATGCTGACCCACGAGAAATCGTTTGGACTTCTGGCGCAACAGAGTCTGATAACTTGGCCATCAAAGGTGCTGCACACTTTTATGGTAAGAAGGGCAAGCATATTATCACCTCTAAGATTGAGCATAAGGCTGTGCTTGATACGTGTCGTCAGTTAGAGCGTGAAGGTTATGAGGTGACTTATTTAGACCCTCAAACCAACGGTATAGTGACAGCAGATCAAGTTAAGAGTGCTATTCGTGAAGATACTATTGTTGTGTCTATCATGCATGTTAACAATGAAATTGGCACCATTAATGATATTGCTGCTATTGGCGAGTTAACGCGTGAAAAGAAGATTATTTTTCATGTTGATGCTGCCCAGAGTGCTGGTAAAATAGAGATAGACATGCAAGCAATGAAGGTTGATTTGCTTTCGTTATCTGCGCATAAAGTCTATGGCCCTAAAGGTATGGGGGCTTTGTATGTACGTCGTAAGCCTCGTATTCGTTTAGAAGCTCAGATGCATGGCGGTGGACATGAGCGGGGTATGCGCTCAGGTACGTTACCTACTCATCAAATTGTCGGTATGGGAGAGGCATTCCGTATTGCAAAAGAAGAGATGGTTGAAGAGAACCAGCGATTATTAACCTTACGTCAGCGTTTGTGGGACGGTTTGGTTAGTTTAGAAGAAGTACATATTAATGGCGATCCAGAGCTAAGAGTGTCTGGGAATTTAAACGTCAGTCTTGCCTTTGTAGAAGGTGAGTCGTTATTGATGGCGTTAAAGGATGTGGCTGTATCGTCAGGTTCCGCTTGTACTTCAGCTAGTTTAGAGCCGTCTTATGTGCTTCGCGCATTAGGCTTGGCTGATGAGCTGGCTCATAGCTCTATACGATTTGCTATCGGTCGATTTACAACAGAAGAAGATGTTGATCGCGTGGTAGAAACAACCCGTATAGGCGTAAAGAAATTGCGTGAGTTGTCCCCGTTATGGGACATGTTTAAAGATGGTATTGATTTAAGCACCGTTGAATGGGCTGCACACTGATTGCACCCAGGCGTAACATAGTTTGAGAGAGAGACTAAGACAATGGCTTACAGTGATAAAGTACTAGATCATTATGAAAACCCTCGTAACGTAGGGGCAATGGATTCCGAAGAAGAAAGTGTTGGTACCGGAATGGTTGGTGCGCCAGCTTGTGGTGACGTCATGCGACTTCAAATAAAAGTTAGCGATGATGGCATTATTGAGGATGCGAAATTTAAAACCTATGGTTGCGGTTCTGCAATTGCCTCAAGTTCATTGGTGACTGAGTGGGTTAAGGGAAAGACCTTAGATGAAGCGACAGAAATCAAGAACACAGCAATTGCGGAAGAGCTTGCATTGCCTCCAGTGAAAATCCATTGCTCTGTATTAGCAGAAGATGCGATTAAAGCGGCGGTTAATGATTACAAGAAAAAGCAGGGTTCTGAAGAAAGCTAATATTGATACATGTATTAGCGATGTGCCTATGATATGAACATTTAGTTCATGTTATGGGTACTTTTGGCAATGAATAACCGGAGAAGTATCAGTGGCAATTACCATGACAGACGCAGCAGCTCAACACGTTAAAGCGCATTTGCAGCAACGGGGAAAGGGGTTGGGTATTCGTGTTGGTATTAAAACCACCGGCTGCTCAGGTATGTCGTATGTATTAGAATTTATTGACGGTACCAATGAAGAAGATCAAGTCTTCGAAAGCCAAGGGGTAAAAATTGTTAGCGATCCTAAAAGCTTGGCGTATATCGACGGTACACAAATGGATTATGTGAAGAATGGCCTCAATGAAGGTTTTGAATTTACCAATCCGAATACTAAAGGTGAGTGTGGTTGTGGTGAAAGTTTTACTGTGTAAATACATCGCTCGATAGGGGGCAGTATTTACGATCTTATCGCGTTTAACAAAATACAGCTAAACGCCACCATTGTTGATTACATATAACCACACATTTAAGCATACGAGGAACACCTCTCTCGTGGATCTTTCTAAGAATTTCTTTCAGCTATTTGCGTTGCCTATAAGTTTTGATATTGATATGTCAAATCTTATGGATGCATATCGCAGCCTTCAGAAAGTTGTTCACCCTGACCATTTTGCTTCTGGCACTGATAAAGAGAAACGCCTGTCTATTGAGATGGCTGCTCACTTAAATGAAGGTGTTGATACATTAAAGAAACCGGTTAAGCGGGCAATCTATTTGTTAAAGCTTCAGGGTATTGATGTGGATTTTGAAAAAAACACAGCAATGTCTCCGATGTTTTTGATGGATCAGATGGAATTGCGGGAACAGCTAGAGGTGGTTGGTAAACAGGCCGACCCTTTTGCCGCGATAGATGCTTTGTATGAGCGTATTGCTTCCATGCAAAATGCGCGTATCGATGATTTTAAAGCGGCATACAATAAAATAACGAACAATATTGATAGTGTTGGCAATAATAGCAATGCTGAAGATATTGTGGCGGAAATGCAGTTTATTGAAAAGCTGCGAATCGATATAGAACGACTCGAAGAAACACTGGATTAATCTCATGGCATTACTGCAAATTTCAGAACCGGGACAGTCTCCTGAACCTCATCAGCGTAAGCTTGCCGTGGGCATTGATTTGGGCACAACCAATTCATTGGTAGCGTCAATACGAGAAGCTAAGGCGCAAACGTTACCAGATATAGAAGGCCGTCATTTATTACCGTCGGTGGTGCGTTATCTCGGCGAGGGAGGTGCCTCCAGTGTTGAGGTTGGACAGGTTGCTCGTGATGCTATTTTCGAGGACCCTCAAAATACTATTAGCTCTGTTAAGCGATTAATGGGGCGTGGTGTCAGTGATGTGAAGACGCTGGGTGATTGTTTGCCTTATGAGTTTATTCAATCTGAAACTGAGATGCCCTACATTCGGACAGCCTGTGGTGATAAAAGCCCAGTAGAAGTGTCCAGTGAAATATTAAAAGTTCTTGCTGCTCGAGCACGAGAAACCTTAGGCGGTGATTTGAGCGGTGCCGTGATTACCGTGCCGGCATATTTTGATGAGGCTCAACGACAGGCAACAAAAGATGCAGCTAAGTTAGCGGGTTTGCATGTTTATCGATTATTGAATGAGCCAACGGCAGCAGCCGTTGCTTATGGGTTGGATAAAGGTGCGGAAGGTGTTCACGCTATTTATGATTTAGGTGGCGGAACGTTTGATATTTCAATTCTGCGGCTGAATAAAGGTGTGTTTGAAGTGTTGTCCACGGGCGGTGATTCTGCGCTTGGGGGTGATGACTTTGATCATGCTATTGCCAGTTGGATTTTGAAGCAGGCAGGCCAAGAGTGTGTCGGCAGTAATGTAGCTCGACAATTAATGGAAATTGCCCGGGGTCTAAAAGAGCAACTTACTACCAATGATTCTGTAGATGTTGATATTTCTACCGGCTGCTTCTCGTGGCAAGGAGTGATATCTAAGGATACGTTTAACGAATTAGTTGACCCACTTATTGCCAAAACCGTTCGAGCCTGTAAGCGAGCATTAAGAGATGCGGGTTTATCAGCCGGCGATATTGATGATGTGGTGATGGTTGGTGGTTCTACTCGAGTGCCGAGAGTTCGAGAAAAAGTTGCAGACTTCTTTGGTGCTACTCCTTTATGTGATATTGACCCAGATAAAGTTGTTGCCGTAGGAGCGTCTATTCAGGCTGATGTGTTGGCAGGTAATAAACCTGATGATGAAATGGTATTGCTTGATGTTATTCCGTTATCGTTGGGTATTGAAACCATGGGTGGCCTGATGGAAAAAATCATTCATCGTAACACCACGATCCCCGTTACTCGTGCCCAAGAGTTTACTACTTTTAAGGATGGGCAAACCGCACTCGCAGTGCAGGTGTTGCAAGGAGAGCGAGAGCTTGTATCAGATTGTCGTTCTTTAGCGCGCTTTGAGTTACGTGGAATACCTCCTATGGTTGCTGGAGCTGCAAGGATTCGTGTGACCTATCAGGTTGACGCGGATGGGCTACTAAGTGTTTCAGCTAAAGAGCTCACAAGTGATGTGGAAAGTAATGTGCAGGTGAAGCCCTCCTATGGTTTGAGTGACAATGAAGTTACTCGAATGCTAAAGGATTCATTTGAGTTTGCTGCGGGAGATAAAGACGCACGAGCTTTAGCAGAAGAGCGGGTTGAGGCTGATCGACAGTTAGAAGCGTTACGTTGTGCACTAGCAGAAAATGGTAGTGTATTGTTGAGTGATGAAGAACGTAAAAATTTGCATGATTTGATGGAAGTGTTGGCAATCGCTAAGCAAGGTGAAGATGCTGTTGTTATCCGCAAAGCCATTGATGAATTAAACAGTACCAGTGAAGTGTTTGCTGCCCGGCGTATGGATCAAAGTATTCATAAAGCGTTATCGGGTCAGTCGATAGATAGCTTGGGTGATGAGGAATAAGCGTTATGCCACAAATTATATTTTTACCTAATGATGACTTGTGCCCAGAAGGTTTGGTTGTTGAGGCTGAAACGGGTGAAACCGTTCTTGATGCGGCGTTACGCAGCGGTATTGATATTGAGCATGCTTGCGAAAAATCCTGCGCATGTACTACGTGCCATATTGTCGTTAGGGAAGGCTTTGATTCTCTGGAAGAATCTGATGAGCTTGAAGATGACATGCTCGATAAGGCTTGGGGTTTGGAGCCTGAGTCGCGGTTGAGTTGTCAGTCGGCGGTAGCTGATGAGGATTTAGTGGTCGAAATCCCTAAGTACACCATTAATCAGGTGTCTGAACAACATTGATAAGGGGCTAGTTATGAGTTTACGTTGGACAGATAGTCTAGATATCGCCTTGGATCTGATTGATGAGCATCCCGATGTTGACCCTAAGGCTATTAGCTTTGTTGATCTGCGGGCGTGGGTGTTGGCGTTGGAGAATTTTGATGACGATCCTGCACATTGCGGTGAGAAGATTCTCGAAGCCATCCAAATGTTGTGGATTGAAGAGATATAGGTCGGATTGGCGCTCAATCCAGTATTAAATATTGTAATAACTCTAGCTGCATGCCGGATTAATACTCGATGTGTGGCTTTTGCTATCTTTTCCTGCCTTAAACGCCCAAAATTAACACTAATCTAATATTCAATTCCCCCAATCCCACGTATAATCGCCGCTTTCCTTTGCCTAGGGCATGTGTTTTCCCCTAGATGCTTAGTATGTTTTTTTTAACCCTTTGAAAACTAACCCATAATTGGAGATGTAACATGGCGATCGAACGCACTTTATCTATCATTAAGCCGGATGCTGTATCAAAAAACGTAATCGGTGAAATCTATAGCCGTTTTGAGAAGGCCGGTCTAAAGATCGTTGCTTCTAAAATGATGCAGATGGATGACGAAAAAGCCGGTGGTTTCTACGCTGAGCATAAAGAGCGTCCTTTCTACGGTGATTTGGTTGCATTTATGACATCGGGTCCTGTTGTTGTTCAGGTTCTTGAAGGCGAAAACGCGGTTCTTGCTCACCGTGACCTAATGGGCGCTACTAACCCTAAAGACGCTGCTGTTGGCACTATTCGTGCGGATTTTGCTGCAACTATCGATGAAAATGCTGTTCACGGTTCAGATTCGGTTGAATCTGCTGCTCGTGAAGTTAGCTATTTCTTCGCGGACAACGAAGTATGTCCTCGTAAGCGATAAGTAATATTGGGTGACGCCCCGAGATGTAGAAAGAAGGTCTTGGGGGGTTACTTGCTGTATGACGAAAAAAGAATGTAAAGAAAGAGGTGTTCGCCATGTCTGAACTGGATCTAGCAACGGAAATTCCGTCAAGCATACCGAAGGTTAATCTGCTTGGATTGACCCGTGAACAGTTAGAACAGTTTTTTGTTGAGATAGGCGAGAAGAAGTTTCGCTCTCAACAAATCATGAAGTGGGTGCATCACTTTGGTGTAGATAGCTTTGACGATATGCAGAATGTCGGCAAAGGTTTGAAAGAGAAGTTAAAGGCGAGGGCGGAAATTGTTGCACCAACCGTGACGCACTTTAAAGAATCCACCGATGGTACGCGTAAATGGGTTATTCAGCTAGATGCTAAAAATAGCGTTGAGGCGGTATTTATCCCTGATGGCAAGCGTGGAACATTGTGTGTTTCTTCTCAGGTCGGCTGTGCGTTAGATTGTAGTTTTTGTTCTACTGGTAAGCAGGGTTTTCAACGGGACCTGACAGTAGCGGAGATTATTGCGCAAGTTTGGATTGCTCACCGGTCATTTGGAACCCCAGAGCATAAAGGAACTCGCCATATTACTAATATAGTAATGATGGGGATGGGCGAACCATTATTGAATTTTGAGAATGTGATTAATGCAATGCACCTTATGAGAGATGACTTAGGGTATGGTATTGCGAAAAAGCGATTAACGTTAAGTACCTCGGGTGTTGTACCTCGGATGTACGAGCTTTACGACAGAATTGATGTGGCATTGGCGGTATCATTACACGCACCCAATGACGAATTACGTAATGAGCTGGTGCCGGTAAACAAAAAGTATCCACTAAAAGAATTGATGAAGGCGTGTCACGCCTATGTGGATAAAGCGACCGATTCACGCCGTGTAACTATTGAATATGTATTGCTTGAAGGTGTGAACGATAATTTTGAGCAGGCTTATGAGCTGATTGAGCTGCTGAAGACGCTACCGTGTAAGATTAATCTCATCCCGTTTAACCCTTTCCCCCATAACCCTTATAAGAAACCCAATGGCATGAGAGTGCGTGCGTTTCAGGAAGTTTTGCAGAAAGCGGGGTTTGTTTCACCGATCAGGACAACGCGCGGCGATGATATTGATGCGGCCTGCGGCCAGTTAGTCGGTCAGGTTCAAGACAAAACTAGGCGTAGTGAACGTTGGCAAGCTAAAATCAAATCACAAGTTGTTGAAGTAAGACCTGCCAAAGGATAATTCATCGTGCTGACTGGTCTTGTGGAAAGTTATTTAACGAATAGGAAACGGTACATTATGATAAAACGATCAATTAGCGTAGTGCTTATCGCGTTGCTGATGGGTGGTTGTGTCATTGAGACGAGTACCAGCTCGTTGGAGCGGAATAGGAATATCGATAAAGCAGTGGAAGCCTACATTGCGGCGGGCATGGTTTACCTTAAAGAGGGCGATTTGGGCACTGCTAATCGTAAGTTTAAAAAAGCTTACGGGTTAAACCCTGACAATCCCGAAGCAAATAATGCGTTGGCGCTATTTTACACCGTTGAAAATGAGGGTGAACAGGTAGAGAAATACTACAAAGCGGCGATAGCGGAGAAACCGGGTTACTCAATTGCCCGCAATAATTATGGGTCCTTTTTGTTTGATCAAGGCCGGTTTGCTGATGCTCGTGATCAATTGTTGGTTGTAGTGAAGGATTATGATTATGCGCAGCGTAACAAGTCTCTGGAAAGTTTAGGTTATTGTTATTTAAATCTCGGTGATTCTGCCAATGCCGAACGGTATTTTATGAGAGCGTTGCAAAGAAATGCTCGAATGGGACGTTCTTTGCTTGAACTGGCTGAAATTAACTTTAATGATGGCCGTTACAAGCGTGCTGAGCGTTATTTAGAAAGTTTTGATCGGCTTTCTGCACCAAACCCTCGTCACTTATGGCTTGCTGTGCGCTTGCAGCGTATATTAAAGGATAAGCATAAACTGGCGAGCTTTGCTCTGGCGTTAAAAAATATCTTTCCAGATACCCCTGAGTATAAAGCGTATGTCGCATCGTTGCCCAAAAGCGAGGCAGCAGGGGAAATAACGAACGCTGAATTAACAGAAGCCAAATCAACCGAAGTTATACAGAATTCACCACAGCTACAGAAATTATGACACTGATGCCTGACTCTTCAAACAATTCATCAGCACTCAATGCTGACATTCCTAGTGCAGGGCGGCTGTTATCAGATCCGCCGGGAGAGGTGTTGAAAAGAGCTCGTCAAGCTCGTAAGTTAGATCTTGAAACTGCCGCAGATCAGCTAAATTTGTCGACGCAAGTGGTTCAAGCATTAGAAGAAGATGCTTACGAAAAGCTGCCGAGCCCAACGTTTATACGTGGTTATATCCGCTGTTATGCGCGATTATTAAAATTATCTGGGGATGATCTTGTTCGTAGCTATGAGCGCGTTGCGAAAGCACAACAGCCCGAGTTGAATGATTCTGCTGAAGCACCAGAGGGAAAACCTCAGAAGATTAAAAAAGGCTGGATTATCTTGGGGGTGTTGTTTGTTGTTGCCCTAGGGATAGGTTTTTTTGTTAGCTCAGGTGATGCGCTGAAGAATGCAGAGTCTGAGATTAATCTAGAGGCTGACACTGCCCTGGAAGTTGAAGTTGAGGTACCGGAAGTTATCGTTGAAAGTGCACCAGAGGTCGTAATTGACGCAGAACCTCTAATCGAGCCCGCTGTCGTTGCTAAAATTACTCCAACAATCGTATCAAAAGCAGAATCAAACATAGAACAAAAGAACATAGAACACAAAAACGCAATCAGCACGGAAGAATCTGTTGCGGTTGTTTCTTTCGCCCCTATAACTACGCCTATAACTACACCTATAACTACACCTATAACTACAACTGAAATCTCGGTCAATGCTGAGCTGTCGACGTTAACAATGGTGTTCAGTGGTGAATGCTGGGTTGAGGTGTGGGACGTAACAGGCAAGCGAATATACGCGAATTTACGAAACGCAGGGCAAAGAGTGTCATTGCGAGGAGCCGCTCCTATTGAAGTTAAGCTAGGTGATGGCTCGGTGGTTAAGCTGGCGTTTAATGGAAGCCCAGTATTGTTCGCGTTTTCTAAGCGAACCGGTGTTGCGCATGTAACCTTGGGTGAATAAGACTCATAACGAGTGTTGTGAAAGCAACAAATTATTTTTCAATCGAATATATTTTCAAATGGCAGCTTTTGGCGAATTAAACACTGACATGTTTAAAGCGACACTGACATAAAGCGCAATTTGAAAGGAGACTGTAATGCATTTCGAATCACCTATTAAACGACGTAAAAGCCGTCAAATAATGGTTGGTAATGTGCCTGTTGGTGGCGATGCCCCAATTAGTGTGCAAAGCATGACAAACACTGAAACCACTGATGTTGAAGCGACGGTGGGGCAAATCATTGCGCTTGAAAATGCTGGGGTGGATCTTGTTCGTGTTTCGGTGCCTTCTATGGATGCCGCGGAAGCCTTCGGTCATATCAAAAAACGCGTCAATGTGCCGTTAATTGCGGATATTCATTTTGATCATAAAATTGCTTTGGCAGTGGCTGAACAAGGGGTTGATTGTTTACGTATTAATCCTGGGAATATTGGTCGTGAGGACCGTGTTCGTGAAGTGGTGGATTGTGCGCGAGATAAAGGTATTCCGATTCGTATTGGCGTTAATGCAGGCTCGTTAGAAAAAGATTTGCAGAAAAAGTACGGTGAGCCAACACCGGAAGCACTTATCGAATCTGCGATGCGGCATATCGATATCTTGGATAGGCTGAATTTCCCGGATTTTAAGTTAAGTCTTAAGGCATCTAATGTTTTTATGACAGTCGCTGCGTATCGCTTAATTGCGGACCAAATTGAACAGCCATTGCATTTAGGCGTTACGGAAGCCGGTGGTTTTCGCTCTGGAGCGGTAAAGTCTTCGGTGGCATTGGGTATGTTATTGATGGATGGCATTGGTGATACATTGCGGGTTTCTTTAGCTGCAGATCCCGTCCAAGAGGTAAAGGTAGGCTTTGATATTTTGAAAAGCTTATCGCTGCGAGCAAAAGGGGTTAATTTTATAGCTTGCCCCAGTTGTTCTCGACAAAACTTCGACGTGGTGAAAACCATGAATGAGTTGGAAGTGCGATTGGAAGATATCATTACCCCTGTTGATGTGGCCGTTATTGGCTGTGTGGTAAATGGGCCAGGTGAAGCCAAAGCCGTGGATATTGGGTTAACGGGGGGGACACCTAATAATCTTATTTATCGTGATGGTAAACCCAGTCACAAAGTTAAAAATGAAAACTTGGTGGATGAGTTGGAGCGCCAGATTCGTGACAAAGTGGCCGAGATAGATCTTAAAGCAGATGAAGCTGCAACCATCACCGTCGGAATGCCTAGCGACTAATTACCGTATTGTCAGAGTCACCGTAAGCGCTTTTGTTGAGCCTACTGGTTGCAGTACATTGATATAGCCTGTTGAATAAGTGGAAATAGAACATTGAGTAAAAAGATACAAGCCATTCGTGGCATGAACGATATTTTGCCAGAACAGTCGGCTGTTTGGCGCCACCTTGAAAGTACCGTTAAAGATGTTGTCGGACGATACGGCTATGGTGAGATTCGTTTGCCGATCGTTGAATACACGGATTTGTTTAAACGTACCATCGGTGAAGTGACAGATATTGTTGAAAAGGAAATGTATACGTTTAGCGATCGTAATGACGAGAGCTTAACGTTGCGACCTGAAGGAACTGCCGGCTGTGTAAGAGCGGCGGAAGAACACGGTATGCTTTACAATCAGATTCAGCGGTTGTGGTATACCGGTCCAATGTTTCGATATGAAAAGCCTCAAAAAGGGCGCTATCGTCAATTTCATCAAATTGGTGTTGAAACATTTGGTTTGCAAGGACCAGATGTTGATGCTGAGATGATTTTGATGACAGCTAAGTTTTGGCAAGCTTTAGGGCTGTCAGATCAGGTGACGCTACAGCTCAATAGTTTGGGTTCTAGTGAAGCTCGTGCAACTTATAAGGCTGAACTGGTGTCATACCTTGAAGCCAGAAAAGATCAATTAGATGAAGATAGCCAACGACGCCTAGAGACCAACCCTTTACGTGTTCTCGATAGTAAAGATGCGAAGACACAAGCCTTGTTGGTTGATGCACCATCGTTGATGGATTTTCTTGATGACGATTCAACTGCGCATTTTGAGGGGTTAACCAAAATACTCGACGCTGCGGGTATTGCGTATGAAATTAACCCGAGGTTGGTTCGTGGGCTGGATTATTACTGTAAAACAGTTTTTGAATGGGTGACTGATGCTCTAGGTGCTCAAGGAACGGTATGTGCTGGTGGACGTTACGATGGTCTGGTCGAGCAGTTAGGGGGGAAACCAACCCCCGCCGTTGGTTTTGCAATGGGGATAGAGCGGCTTGTGTTGTTGCTCGAAGCCGCAGGTTTAACGGATCAGATCAGCAGCAAGCCTGATTTTTATGTGGTAGGATCAGGGCCGGAAACTGTGTTGTTTGCAGACAGGGTGAGGGACCAGTTGCCTTGTGCTGTTGTGCAGTGTCACTGTGGTGGCGGTAAGTTTAAAAAACAGATGAAAAAAGCCAATGATAGTGGTGCGGAAATAGCACTTATCTTAGGCGAAGATGAAATGGCAAATGAACAGGTAACGGTAAAGTACCTGCGTGAGCAAAAAGACCAGGTAGTTATTGCACAAAGCGAGCTAGGCTCGATTTTTGAGCATTTCTGCCAATAAGTAATTATGGCCGTTTGGTGTGATTGGCACGACTCGGCGTAAATCGGTTCCCAATATAGGCCGGTTAGCGTTAATTAATCGATTGAAAGTGGAGTAAGAAAAACGTGGATACGTATCGTACAGAAGAAGAACAAATAGACGCGATAAAAAAGTGGTGGCAAACAAATGGTAGCAATATCCTAGTGGGTATTGGTTTGGCTATTCTTATTGTTGTTGGCTGGCAATTCTGGCAAGACCAGAAGAGAGCTACTGGTGAATCGGCTTCGGTAATGTATGGAGAGTTATTAGAGGCTGCCGAGTTAGCTGCGCAACCAGGTGTTGATGCAGAAATAAGCGCTGCGAATATGACGACTTTGACACACTTGGGCGGAGAATTGAAAGAGCAGTATGAATCCTCCGAATACGCCGTTTTTGCCGCATTGATGTTGGCAAAGCAGCATGTGAATGCTGGGGATGCGGATAAAGCCGAGGCTGAATTACGCTGGGCAATTGAACACAAAGCAAGTGAAGGCGTTACGTTGGTTGCACAACTTCGTTTAGCTCGTATTTTGGTCATGAAAGATCAATTAGATGATGCTTTGGCCCTAATTAATAGTGTTGATGCTGGAGCGCAGTCTGCAGCATTTGAAGAGGTTAAAGGTGATATATTGGTTAGCCTTGGCGAGCTTGATAAGGCCCGTGCAGCTTACAGTAAGGCATTAAATGCCAATGATAGTAAGGGTGGCACTAAACCTATCGTTAAAATGAAGTACGACAATTTGGCTGTTGTTAAGTAGATCGTTAAGTCGATCGTTAAGTAAAAACCCGATAGCCAACATAACAAATCAATGCCATACCCTAGCCACACAGCAGATTGTTGCGATCCGCTGAGTGGCTATTCTTTTTTAGGAGCCAATTGTGTTTGTATCTTTTTTTCAGCCTGAACGTTCACTTTCTACACTACCCTTGGTGATCCCTAAGTTGATGACTAAGGCGGGGGTACTTGTTGTATCGGTTTTACTGCTAGGTGCTTGTTCTGATGATGACATTTTGCCTCCATCGCCATTGACTGATTTTGATGAGCAGATACAGGTAAAGGAGCTATGGTCTGCGGATGTAGATGATGGTGTCGATGAAAATTATTTGGTATTAACCCCAGCAATCACCGAGCGTTGGGTTTTTGCCGCATCATACGATGGTGAGGTAGTTAAACTGAATCGAGCCGACGGTGACGAAGTATGGGAAGTTGATACTGAACATAGAATTACTGGTGGCGTCGGTGCTGGTTATGGCATTGTTGTGTATGGGACTGATAACGGTGAAGCGGTAGCGCTTAGCGAAGAGGATGGTTCTGAAATTTGGAAGGTTGAATTAAGTGGCCAGGTTCTAGCGACTCCCGCTGTTGGCGCTTCTCGTGTGATTGTGCAAACGATGGACGGTCAGCTGCATGCGTTAAACCGGGAAACGGGTAAAAAAGAATGGATCTATGACACGCCAATTCCAAACTTAACCTTACGCGGAAGCAGTAGCCCTGTTATTGCTGGTGAGGTGACTCTTGCCGGATTTGCCAATGGGCGATTAGTGGCGGTAAAAACAGATAATGGTGCCGTTGGTTGGGAATACCCAGTGTCAGAACCTCAAGGGCGGTCTGAGCTTGAGCGTCTAGTGGATTTGGATGGACGATTTTGGGTAAAGCGTAATGTTGTATTTGCAGCTACCTATCAGGGTAAGCTCGCCGCTATTGATATTCCCTCCGGGCGGTTGTTATGGCAGAAGCCATTTTCAACCTATGCCGGTGTATCTGAAAAGTTAGATCGAGTTTATGTTGTTGACCAAGATAGTGTGATTAAAGTGCTGGATGCAGTCAGTGGCGCTGAGGTTTGGACAACAGATGTATTTAAAGGGCGCCGCCTTTCGGCGATAACCCCTGTTGGTGTTAATGCCGTTGTCGGGGATTTTGAAGGTTATTTACATTGGTTGCATTACCGTGATGGTCGTATCCAAGCCCGTGTTCGGGTGGATAGGAGTGGATTACGTGCGGCACCGATTGTGAAAGATGATGTTGTTTATGTACAAGGTAATAGCGGCGAACTTGCTGCTTATAAAGTGATTGAAAAATGAAACCCGTTATAGCTTTAGTAGGTCGACCCAATGTTGGTAAATCGACTCTTTTTAACCGTTTTACCCGTACCCGTGATGCATTGGTGGCGGATCTTCCTGGATTAACTCGTGATCGTCAGTACGGTGAAGGCCGTCTGGGTGAGCATCAGTTTATTGTTATTGATACTGGTGGTTTAACGGGAGGAGAAGAAGGCATTGATGCGCATATGGCGGATCAATCCATGCAAGCCGTTAAAGAGGCTGACATTGTCTTGTTTATGGTGGATGCCCATGCAGGTGTAACACCTGCAGATGAAAATTTAGCGAAGGAACTTCGCTCAACCTCTAAGAATATATCGTTGGTTGTGAATAAAATCGACGGTATGGACTTTGATGTTGTGACGGCTGAATTTTATCGTTTAGGGTTAGGACAACCCTATGGTATTGCAGCTGCCCACAATCGCGGTGTGTCTGCGCTTATCGGCGAAGTGATAGCATCGGCTGCTGCATCAATGGATGAAGATGTCGACAGCATCGATATGGCTATTGTCAACAAAGGTATTAAAATCGCAGCAGTTGGGCGCCCGAATGTGGGTAAATCAACGCTGATTAACCGAATGTTGGGCGAAGATCGCGTGGTTGTTTATGATCAGGCTGGAACAACCCGCGACAGTGTTTATATCCCTTACGAGCGAGATGGCCAAGCCTATACGCTTATTGATACCGCGGGAGTGCGTCGCCGAGGGAAGGTCTCTGAAACTGTTGAGAAGTTTTCAGTGATTAAAACCTTACAAGCGATTCAAGATGCTAACGTGGTGGTGTTGGTGTTAGATGCCCGAGAAAATATTGTAGAGCAAGACTTACATTTGTTAGGTTTTGTTCTTGATGCCGGCCGATCGCTGGTTATTGCTGTCAATAAATGGGACGGCATGGACAGCGAAGAAAAGGCTGACGTTAAGAAAGAAATTCAGCGCCGTATGGGATTTGTTGATTTTGCAAAAATGCATTTTATTTCGGCATTGCATGGTACTGGCGTTGGCAATTTATACGAGTCCATCAATAGAGCTTATGAGTCGTCAAAGAAGTCGTTGTCTGCTAGTTTCTTAACAAAAATACTAGAAGATGCGATTGCTGATCATCAGCCTCCAATGTCTCATGGTCGTCGAATTAAATTACGTTATGCGCATATGGGGGGAAGTAATCCTCCTACCGTTGTTATTCATGGGAACCAAACAAATAGCATTCCCCACGTTTACCGACGATATTTGGAAAACACCTTTAGGCGAGTAATGAAACTTGAGGGTACGCCAATTCGGATTGAGTTTAAGACGGGAGACAATCCTTTTGCTACACGCAAGACGAGGGTTACTCCTCGGCAAGCCGAGTATAAACGTCGCGTTGCTGACTCTGTAAAGACCAAGAAGCAAGCTGTGAAGAAAAAGAAAAAGCGGAGATAATCCGCTTTTCCAGTTTTTCTTTGCTGTTTTTATTGTTTCCATGTGAAACGGAAGTCACAGGGTTTGTTCTCTGTCGCTAGTGTTTGTGATCTAAAGAAAACAATGTCGTCCTGGTATTCGTCAAAAAAATGTTTGTCCGACGCGCAGAACAGTGTTGCGAGGTCGGGGTGGCCTAAAGTATGGCTGTAGCTGGCGAAATGACAGTGGTTGACTTGAAAGCTAAAGTTATCTTTTTCATCCAAAGATAATGTAGCCTCCGCATTAAAAAAACGTTTTGTTATATTGGTAAGCAAGCCTAGCTTCTGTTCTGAAGGTAGGTCGATATAATCTTCACGTTTTATAATAGGTACATTAAACTTTAAAAAAGCCGTGGCAACACTGTTGCTTAAGGTCTGTAGTAATTCAATGATGTATTTTTTAGAATAGCCCTTTTCAATGAGTAACTCGTAGAGAATAACCATCGGTGCCATTTGTCGCTGGCTGAGTTTTTCTTGTTCTGTTGGGCGTTTGTGTTGGTTGATGTTTTTGAATGGGTTGTGATAAAACAAACGCCACTTTAACGTCAGGGATAACCCAAGTGCTTCACCAAAACCTAGCTCTTTTACAAGTATTTTGAGGGCTGTGCTATTGCCCTTTGTGGTGTCAAAATAAAATAAACGCAGTGTATTTATCATCAGGACACTCCTAGTATTGGTGTTGTAGGGGAAGCGTTACGGCGTGTGATAGCTGTTGTTTTCCACCGTAAATAATACGTGCTAACCAGCCTTTATAGTTACACATGCTCCACCTTGAGAACGCGGGAGCTTGTTCCGTGCTATTAATACAAAGTTTACCTTTGGCTGTCTGAGTCTCAGAGATAAAGACATTATCTGCAAAAAAAAGTGAGCGAGTACCAATAGAAGTGTGGCTTGTTGCATTCACAACCGTGATAGGAGCCCACAAGGACTGTGAAATGGTTGCTTGTGAGTTTTGATTAAATTGCTTATGGCTGCTGATTAGATTACTGAGTTTTCCAATGTAACGGCCTTGCTGTGATGTGTCTGAGCCTAACACCTGCCAGTGTTGCTCCAGAAGCTCAGGGTTACTTAGAGCAAACCCAAATGACCTGATGGCATGGGTGCTTTGTGTAAGGTTTACTTGTGGTGAATAGGTTTCTAACGTTGTGTTCTGATTACGTCGTTGATGGATGTCTTTCGAGGTAAATATGTCGTCATTTGTTTGCGGTGAAAAAGTTGTCGGAGGAGCGCTGATAGCCGAAAAGTGAACGCGGAGCGTATAGTCTAACCGGTGATTGAGTGGTTTTATTTCTTCAAACAACGGAGGAAGTTGAAATCCACCTTTGTTGGGGGTCCATGCTCGGTAGATATCAACGTTTAGGTCACAGTTATAATGCGTTTCGGTTGCCTCACATTGATCTATCGCAATGTTAAAAATATAAGGCCACATGCCATTGGAATTGCATGGGTTACTCTCTGGTTGGAGGTCGTTGTTGCAAGAAAGGTCTAGCTGAATACCCTGCAGGATTACGGTTAATGCATTGTTGTTAACGTCTGTATCTATATTAAAGTCTGTATGGGAAGAGGGGGTATGAATAACGTCTAGAGGGATAGAAATGATATCGTGAATTTTATTGTTAGCAACGGGAGTACTTGAATCTGTTATTTCATCCGTCCATTGCAATAATACGTTCCCTGAAAGGCTATTAATTGACTCAGATTCGATGGTGCTGTAGTTGCCCTTAGGGTTCATATAGTTTCCATCAACCCCTGTGCCTTGAGCAAAATGAAATGAGGCATGTGATGATGAGTCTTCAGGTTGTTGAATATAGTTATGAAGCTTTGAAATACGATGAGGCACTCTGCCGGCATTTCTTAGAGCAACAAAACGTTGCCATTCATGTTCGAACCCTTGCCAGATATATACGTTGTGGCGAACCTCTGAAGATAGGCTTTGTTGGCGAGAATAATTGTTGATAGGGGTTGATTGGCTTGTTGCAATAACCTCATCAATGAAGGGGCTAGCCTGCGCGCCGATGGGGGTTAGTATCATTAGAAAAGCAATAATGCTGAAATTCCAGCAGTATTGTTTGTTAGATCTATAATAATGTTTGTGGTTTTTTTTTATTGTTAAAGGCGTAAACATTATTTATCTCGCTGATTAGAGGTTTGCTTTGTGTACTATCGTGCAGAAAGACCAGTCTCTAATATTTTAACGGGCTTGTAAAGTGGGTATACGTTTCAGAGGATTTAGTTGATATGGGTGAGGTGGAAGGTGTTATCAAGTATCAATTGGATTTTCAAAATACCCTGCCGCTAACCTGGTTAGGATTTGAAGAGCTTAATGCTTGGCGGAGCATTCTTTTTAATCTGAATTTGATCGGACAGGACAAGGCTCGTTATGACGGTTATGGCTATGGGAATATTAGCTATCGAAATCAATGTGATAGTGATGGGTTTTATATATCTGGAACACAAACCGGGGGTAAAAAGCAGTTAACGATCAATGACTATTGCCGGGTGACATTGTGTGATGTGAAACATAACCATATTGTTGCTAATGGCGCTGTTAAGCCTTCCTCCGAGGCGTTAAGCCATGGGGCGGTTTATCATCTAGATAATAAGATACGGTGTGTTATTCATGTTCATAGTGACGTGTTGTGGCGTTGTGCTGCTCATATAGGGTTACCTTGTACCGATAAGAATATATCTTACGGATCGGTACAGATGGCTGATGAAATTGCAGGCCTTTATCGTAGTGGTAGGTTATCTAAAACACGATTGTTTACTATGGGAGGACATAAGGATGGTGTTGTTGCTTATGGGGGAACTATTGAGCAGGCTGGGGCTGCGCTTATAGCGCAGCTTTCATTGGCGATTCAGAATTATAAATAGGGAAACTAAGCCTACCCTTTAGTAAATGCAAAGGAGCCGGACGCGACAAGCTCGCCTTTTTTATCGGTAACTTTTACCTCCCAGTCTCCTTCCATGTTTTTATCCAAATATTTGCTGGAAGAGCAGCGCCATTCATCACTTCCGATTGGAGTCCTTACTTTGACGATTTTTTTACCGTTGCGATACCAAGTATGGGTGAACGTGTCCCCTGCGCGGTTTTTTATATCAGTGAAAAAGTACACTCTGGAAAGGCCTCCTTCATCAAGCGTGACGATGTCATTGATGATGCTGTTGGGTTCTTTGTTTTTCAGCGTGTGAGTGAAAATAGCGCGATTTATATTATCTGAGTAAATGGTAACAATGGGAGGGTTTAAAGAGTGGGTGCCTGCACCGGGGCTAGAGGTACTTAACGCGGTGTTAGCTTGGCTGATCAATGACTCTGTTTTGCTGTCCATGGGAATAAGCGGCGTTTCGTTACTTGCTGATGGAGCGGTAGCTGCTAATTTAACCGAAGTGGTTGTAACCGTTGTATTGGATGGCTCTACTACTATTGTTGGTTTGGTTATGGTGTTTGTGTTTTGCTCATTGGTGCTTATAAGGCTACTTATCGCAAAATAGATCAGAACAATAATGCTGATGAACAGTAGAGCGATGACACCAATGATACGGTCCCAGTGGTAGACGCTGTGAAATTCCTGGGGTTCTTGGGACTGGTCCTTTTTAGGTTTTACGCGAGTCACAATTTTCAGTGAGGTAGGGGATGAACTGATATTCTCAGATTGTGGCATGTTGCGTATAAGTCCTTTATTGAGCTTAGGGCTGCTTATTAGGGTAATAAGCGAATGGTACGATATTTGACCTTTGTTTCCAAGGCGTAGTTGTAAGCGTGTAGTATGATTTATTCGAGAAGTTGCTAAGAGCAATGTTATTGAGTGACTTCTCGAATTAATACTGCGGTTTTGGCGATTAACAGAGCGATCAATATCTTCCAGCTCCACTCATAGATAAACCGCCAAAGCGGGTTGCCAATAGCAATGATGTCTAGTTCATTGGCAAAAATCACCTCGCAAGCCCCATTGCCCCCATCGGTTCTGGTGATGCTGCTCGCTCGCCAATATTCTGGATGTCGTTCGTCTTGGTAGCTAACAAGTTCACCCTTTATATGTATTTGGTCTCCAATTTGTATCTGTGTCAAGGACTCTCTTATGGCGTCATTATCGGTAATGATATGATTGTTTGATAGTTGGTTTGCGTTAAATATGGTTCCGTGCGGGTATTCGAAATAACACGTCCAAGCTCCGCTGCTAAAGGATACCGAGTGATAATCGTTACTAAGAATGTTGTCTCCCCATATGACGCAAAGGTCTTTGGTGTCCACTGATGTTTCATCATGATAGGTATCGGAGATACCATCGATATCATTATGACTAACAACTAACCCCCATAACTCATAGTTAGCCATCGGTTTTACCTGATATTGAATATCCATATATTGGAAACTATGGGGTTCAGCGTATGGGCTACGGTTTGAGATGGTTTCTTGGATAGGCTCTTGAGTTAATTGTGAATGGATTAGGGAGAAATCAATCAACTCGTTTTTCTTGAATGCGGAAAATAAGGTTAGCCCAGCAAAAAGAATAATAAAGAAGTAAAGCTGTCTGTTTAAAGGGCGGTATTGCGCTTCAAAATCTAGAAAACTACTTGATAACTTTTTGTTGGCAAATGAGTTCTGTGTTGTGTTGGATTGTTTGTTGTAGGCCGCGCCACAATTTGGACATTGCCAGGTAGGGCCTTTGTCGGTTGGTATTCGAATGTATTGGCAGCGAGGGCATGTTTCAGTCATGCCCTCAGTATAGTTCGGTTTTAGTTGGTTTGTAGGTGGTTGCTGAGGCCGTTGGTTGAGCCTTCAGGGTGTGATTGGTTGTTGGTTGTTGCAGGTTGAGATGTTTTTTTCTGTTTTCGTGTTAAAAATAACAATAGTGGTGGAAGAAAGAAGAAGTCTGCCACAAGAGCAATAATAATGGTCGATGCTGTTAATAACCCCATATGAGAGTTCATCACAAAGTTTGAGAATGCCAAGACGCCAAAGTTGGCGCTAAGAATAATCGTTGTGACAATTAATGCCGTACCGACATTGTTAAACGCATATCGAATGGCATCAGGTTCATTTAACCCCTGTTCACGTTGCGCGCGTAAATATTTACTTAAAAAATGTACGGTGTAGTCGACAACGATGCCTAGCGTCATGCCTGCGACGACTGAGAGCCCCAGGCCAATTTGCCCAACAAATATCCCCCAGATTCCAAAGGCGACACCGGCTGGTATTAAATTAAGTAGTAGGCTGATTAAACCAAACTTAAAGGAACGTAAGGCAAACCCTAACATAATGGAAATAATGATAAGTGCCACAAAGGTGCCTTCTAACATGCTGCGGATATTGGTGAACCCAACATGGGCAAACATTAAGTCACCGCTGGTACCTTCATGATAGAAATTAGCGGGAGCATTTTCTTGCAGCCAGGTTTGTGCCCGTTTTTGTACCGCAAGAACGCGGGCCGATGAGCTACCTTTAACCGTTCCGATAATTCGTGTAGATGTACGTGCTGTATCAATCATATTGCTGAGGCTAAGCCCAAAGGGAAGGGATAGCTCGTACAGCAGTAAATATTGGGATGCCAAATCTCTTTGTTCCGGTAGTTTGTACCAGTTTGGATCATCGTTGTGTAAGGTTTTATTAAGTCGTTTTATGACATCAGTGTACGTTGCAACGTGAATGATCTCCGGTTGCTCTAGGAGCCATATAGAAAATGCTTCAAGGTTTTTAAGGTAGTCGGGGTTGCTGATGCCTCCTTCTTCACCCGAAGGTAGGGAGAAAGAAATAGAATTAATCGATGTAAGGTTCGATCGAATGAAGTTTCCGTTGATACGTTGTTCGGTATTTTCATTAAAATACTCAGCCCAAACATCATTGAGCACATTTTTAGGAAGGAATGCAGTGCTGGTCAAAATGAATAGGCTAGTAAAGATGAGTAATGGTGTGCGGCGGTGAATAACAAATTCCGCAAGACGATTTTTCTGCTGGTTTTGGTTTTCTTTTTGCTGCTTTACTCGAACAGGTAGCAATAACATGAGTGCGGGAAGCAGTAATACCGAAAATAACCATGCACCTATAACACCGATAGCAACCACATTTCCCAAATCTTTGAAGGGAGGTGAGTCACTAAAGTTCATTGTCAAAAAACCAATCATCGTTGTGAGGCTGGTTAAAAATACGGGTTGTCGATTGAGGCGCAAGCTTTCTTTCATGGCATCAATCTTTACCATACCGCTACGCATTTGCTGAAAAAAAGTTGCCAATATATGAATACTATCAGCAATAGCCAGAGTGAGTATCATTGTGGGAGCGTTGGCGGAGGGGGTGGTGATTGCGATTCCAAGCCAGGCAGCGATCCCTTGGGCGGTAAGGATAGCGGCAATAATCACAAACAATGTGGCAAAGGTTCCAGAGATAACCGTGATGATGCTGCCACTAGCGGCAAATAAATACAAAGAAATACAGATCATCGCAATAACAAATGCCGCAGGCACAAGATGAGTCATATCGTAAAGTGAAGCATCACGAAAGGCATTGTTATTCATTACACGACCAGAATAATAAATGTCGATCGATGGATACTTGGTTTCGTAACGCTCAATAAGTTCTCTGGTGGTTTTAACAATGCTTAGATTTGCTTGGGAGGTGTTTTCTGTTGGTAATTCAAACGTAATGTTGATACCCGTGACATGGGCGGTTGGGGAAATCAATTTATTCAGTAATGCGGGTTCGTTGACGGCAAATGCTTGAGCCAGTGCCAAGCTTTGTGGCGTGCTATTGGCTAAATCGGGTACCAAGTCATCAACAATGAGTTCGTCATCTTCTGCAACAGTATGTTGGAAGTTGGTAATAGAGTTAACACGAGAAGAGTAGGGGAAGGTCCAGGCATCGTCGGTAATTTCTTGGATGATTTTTAAGGTTTCAGGGGTGAATACCTTTTGGTCTTTAGGTGCTATGGCAAGAAAGACGTTGTCCATGCGGGTGTAGGTGTCTTGTATGTCATGATACACCTGTAAATGCGGGTTGTTTGGCCCAAAGAAAACTTCAAAGTCTGCGTTTATGGTTGTTTTAGGCAACCCAGAGCTGGCGGCAACAATAATGCTAAGAAAAAATAAGATCGTGATAAAGGGTGCGCGAAGCATAAGCGATTCAATCTGCTTATACATAGGTGACCTCCAGCGGTAACGTGTTAAGGGGTATTGATGAATGTGGGGATAAAGACTTAGTACGGTATAAGGTTACCGTTCGGGGTTGGTTGGGGACAAACGAATTATTTGTGGGGCTGAGATGAATAAAATTCATCTGACTCTTTTTTTAGATCAGAAAATAATGCCTGTAACCAATGCCTAAAGGCCTGTAGGTCGGGGCGTTCTGCGTCCTCTGAACGGTAAATAAGGTAATAGGCTTCTTCTACGGGAATGCGTTGGTGAAACAGCTCTACCAAGCGTCCTTTTTTGACCCATGCGTGAGCTAAAGGGAATAGGCCTAGGGATATTCCCAAGCCTTGTTCTGCAGCACTTAGGTGGCTTGTGTAGCTGTCTAAGGTGAGCTCTTCTTTAGTGTTTAAGCCTTTTAGCCCAACGGCATCAGCCCAGCGTTGCCAGGGGTTGTCTCCGTAGGGTATGTGGATTAGGTTTTGCCCTAGTAAGTCACTAAATACATTGATTTTTTCACTGGTTTGTAAAGACGGCGCGCAAACAGGGCTAACTTCTATTTCTAGTAGTAAATCCGCCTCTAATCCCGCCCATGAGTCTTTTAAGGCTTTTGTTCCCAGTCGGATACCAATATCAATGCCGCTGAGATTAAAATCACCACCATAAAGGCTGGTTTCGATACGTAGTTCAACATTGGGGTTGTCTCTTTGGAAGTGGTGTAGGTTGGGTATGACAACTTCAGTGGCTTGAAATGGCAAGATGTGGGCACGAATGGAGGGGTGACCATAGCGGCGCTGGACATTATCAACACCTTGTTTTAACCCTGACAGGTGTAGGCTAACGGTTTCGAGCAATGCTTTGCCGGGGTCTGTAAGGCTTAAGTTGCGGTTGTTACGACGGAACAGCGTAAAGTTCAGCTGTTCTTCAAGAGTTTTGATTTGATGGCTGATTGCTGAAGGCGTGACATTTAACTCGTTGGCGGCCGCTTTGAAGCTGCCCAGACGGCCGGCTGCCTCAAAGGTATTTAACAAGCTAAGTGGGGGGCGTCTATTGACCATTGATGAATGACCTTTTGGGCTTGTACCATCATTTCAGGTGAGTAAATGTAATGTCGAAGGACGTTTTTCTATAGGTTTAGCTTAATGTGCTTTGAGAAAAAGGCGCAATAACCTTTAGACACTATTTGAATGGGTTTGTATGGGTAAATGGGGTTTTTGGTGTGTTTATTGAGAGTGATGTTGTGAAATGGCTGTAATACGTTGTTTTTATTGACGATCATGTAAAAAGTTTCAAACAAAGCTTGCTTACTCTGAGAATACCAGTAATATGCGCGTCATCTACCGGGCCGTTAGCTCAGTTGGTAGAGCAGTTGGCTTTTAACCAATTGGTCGTGCGTTCGAGTCGCACACGGCCCACCATATTCCGAAACCTCAAGTGATCACTCACTTGGGGTTTTTGTTTTTCTGGGGCACCTAAAATTGACTGGTGCCTTTATCCGACCTCAGTTACCTGGCTCATTAGAGTTCCTTCCCCTAGCTGTGTTGTTATCGTGTCCCCAACCTTAACGGTTGAACTATCCCTTAGTAGTGAGCCTTTTTTGTCTTTAGTGATCGAATAGCCTCGGCTCAGCGTCGCAAGAGGGCTTACGGTTTCAAGTCTGTGTGCCGTATGAGCGAGAGTTGTTTGTCTATCTTTGAGCGCTTGTTTACACGCGCGCTGACTGCGCTGTTGTAATGATTGAATGCGTTGCGTTAGTTGAGCAATATGATGGCTGGGTGTTTGCGCCTGCAGCTGAGCGGAGAGCGTGGCAACTTCTGCTTTGCGAAGGTTGAGGGATTGTGTGATTTGTAAAAGGAGGCGGTTCTCTAAGTCATCCAGACGTTGGCTATGCTCTTCTAAGCGTTTCCCTGGGTGAACAAGTTGTTTTTCCAACCATGCTAAAGATTGCTGGTGGTCACCAATGATTTGGCCGATTTTGTCTTGAAACCAGTGTTGGTAGCCTGAGAAGGTGCCGTACAGCTCATCTTGATCTTGGCTTAACATTTCTGCTGCTGCAGAGGGAGTTGGTGCTCGCATGTCAGCAACAAAGTCAGCAATGGTGAAGTCCACTTGATGGCCAACGGCAGACACAACAGGGATTTTGCTGGCGAAGATTGCTCTGGCAAGTTGTTCATCGTTAAATGCCCAGAGGTCTTCCAGTGAACCGCCACCACGACCGATAATTAATACATCACAGTCTTTGCGGCGGTTTGCAGTGGCTAGCGCGTTAATCAGTTGCTGCGGTGCTTCGTTACCTTGTACCGCGACTGGGTAAATGGTGACAGGTAATAGAGGGAAACGACGGGCAAGCACCGATGTGATGTCATGTACCGCAGCACCCGTGGGGGAGGTGATGACACCAATCGAGGTTGGATGACTGGGTAATGGCTGCTTGTAGCTGTCATCAAACAAGCCTTCTTGATGTAGAGACTGTTTTAGTTGTTCGAATGCTCGTTGTAGCGCGCCGAGCCCGGCTTCTTCCATTTCATCAACGATAAGTTGATAGTCACCTCTTGGAGTGTAAAGGCTAAGTCGGCCTTTTACTAATACCTGTTGACCATTGCTCGGGCGAAACCTTAAGCGCATATTGCGCCCTTTAAACATCGCCGCGCGTACTTGGGCGTTGTCATCTTTTAGGGTTAGGTAAATGTGGCCTGAGCGAGGTTGGGCCAAATTGGATATCTCCCCTTCGAGCCATAAGCTAGGTAGGGTGTTTTCCAATAAATTCTTGGCAAATAGGTTTAACTCAGAAACTGAGAAAACGTGACGTTCATTTGCCTGGACGGGTATATCTTTGCTAGGTGTGTTTTTATTCATGCAGGCATAATACCTGTCAGGGCATAAATTAGCGCGTCATTTTTTTAACAAACACCACTACAAATAATGCCAAAGTAAAACTACCAAGAAAGGCTTCGAAAGCTGCTAGTGCTCTTGCTATGCCTATTGGGGCTACATCGCCATAACCAAGGGTTGTGAAGGTAACAACACTAAAGTAGAGCGCCCCAAAGAATACCTTGATGTTTTCCCATAGGGTGAGGCTTGGATTAAAGGCGAGAGACTCTCCGCTGAATGACAAGCCTGAAAAAAAGTATAAAGTAGCAAAAAATGTAATGAGGCTAACGGAAAAGATAATGACACGAAGAGGCCGTTCCCCGTACCCGCAGAATATATCCACTAGTCTGGAAATGATGCGCTTGAAGGACCATTTGGGTAGTTGTTTGCGGCGCATGATCATTTCTTTTTGAAAAAAATGGCCTGCAAGTTCAAATAACCCTTGGTGTTCCGCAATTTGCCGAAGATGGCGGTAGATCTCTTCGGCTTGTTGATAGAGGTCGAATTTATTTTCGGTGCTTTTGGCTTTCTGTGCTTGTTTTTCTTGGGTGATCTGTTTGCCCCAGTTCACGTGTTCTATTTTGGCGCCTTTAAGGTTAATTCCTAGTAGGTTGCAGCCGTCTAAATTGGCATAGTTTAAATTAGCCTTGGCAAGGTTTGCTTTCATTAATGAGCTGCCAGAAAGGTCAATTTTGAACAAATGAGCATTTTCTAGATTAGCGTGATAAAGGTCGCAGTTGGTGAGTTTGTAGCCGGTTCTGGAATGTTTGTTGACAAGGTTGATGCCGTGTAAGTCGCACTTTGCTAGTGAGAAGTTTTCCATTGGCGTCAGTGTTTCGGCTCTGTGCTCAAGCTGTGCTTTGATACCTACAATGCGTGGGCGGGTATTGTCTTGCCATACCGTGTCTTGGATGGTGTTGTGAACATTGGTCATGGAAATGGCGGCTCACCTTGATTCAGGGTTAATAGCTCGGAGGTTAGTTTAAGGGTAGCAGATGAGAAGATGCGCAAGGGGTGTTTGGTTATCTTCTCTTAATTAGATAAAATGCGTCTTAATTATGAGTTATCTGTTTTTGGGAAATGAAAGTATGAGCCGTTTTTGGAGTGATATCGTCCACCAGCTAACCCCTTACGTACCAGGGGAACAGCCGAAAGTGTCTAATTTGATTAAGTTAAATACCAATGAGAACCCATATGGGCCATCACCGAAAGTATTGGATGCATTAAAAGAAGAAGCTAATGATAGTTTGCGGCTCTATCCTGACCCGAATGCGGATCAGCTTAAGGGGGCAATTGCTCAATATTTCTCTGTATCACAGAATCAGGTTTTTGTGGGTAATGGGTCTGATGAGGTGTTGGCCCATGCATTTCAGGGGTTATTGAAGCATTCTGAGCCTTTGTTGTACCCTGATATCACGTATAGCTTCTACCCGGTGTATTGTGGCTTGTATGATGTGCCTTTTGAGACTGTTCCGCTAACGGAGTCGTTTGACATAGATGTTGATGATTACACGCCGTTAAGTGGCCAAAAGGCCAATGGTGGGATTATCTTTCCGAATCCAAATGCGCCGACGGGCAAAGTATTGGCGTTATCCAGTATTGAGGTTTTGTTAAAGGCCAATGTTGACACTGTGGTTGTTGTTGATGAGGCTTACATTGATTTTGGGGGTGAAAGTGCGATTGCATTAGTGGATCAGTACCCCAATTTATTGGTCGTTCAGACATTCTCAAAATCCAGGTCGTTGGCTGGGTTGAGGGTAGGGTTTGCCGTTGGACACCCTGATTTGATTGAAGGCTTGGAGCGGGTGAAAAACAGTTTTAACTCTTATCCGTTGGATCGCTTTGCTATTAACGGTGCTGTTGCTGCGTTGGAAGATGATGCATATTTTCAAAAGACCTGTAATGCCATTGTTGAGACCCGGGAAAACTTGGTAGGAGAGTTAATCGCGTTGGGTTTTGATGTGTTGCCTTCTGCTGCAAACTTTGTTTTTGCTCGGCATAAGGAATCAAAAGCGGAAGGCATTGCCTCAAAATTACGAGAGAAAGCTATTATTGTTCGGCATTTTAAACAAGAGCGTATTCAGGAGTTTTTGAGGATTACGATCGGTACGAATGATGAATGTGAGGCACTTGTTAAAGCGCTTACGGATATTTTAAAAGATTAGCTTTGTCCCTGGTGAAGCCCTTAGTATCTATAAACCTATCGTGTGGTAGTGGGCGTTTCGTACGTATATTTTGATGATAAAAAAGGCCGAATCAATTTGTCTTGATTCGGCCTTTTTGTTTTCTATCGGTACTTTCCTATCGGTACTTTTGTATCGGTACTTTCTAATCGGTACTTTTTTCTCGAAATTTTCTAAATACTGTCTAAATGAAAAACTCTATGAGAATTTTATGCGAAAAACATATTGTTAAGGTAATCGCTTAAATGGCTCATTGCGTCTTTCTCGGCATCGGTTGTTAATTGAAATAAAACTTTGCCTTCAGTTGTGATAGTCATGATGAATCCCTCCGTTGTATTGGTCACACTGCATTGTATGCCTCGCGGCACTTACCTAGATTAAAAGAATAAATTCCGTCAAGTTTAGGGTGTCTGCTGCGTTGCATGCTAACTATGGCCCCGAATAAAACATTCGTCAATGAGAGTTGATGTTTCTGAATGTTGCAAAATTTGAAGGGGGTTTGAAAATGGCCAATGCCTATTGTTAACCTTTTGAATTTATAGAGGTTACTTGCTTTAAAACGGTCATTTTAAATTTTTGTTTTACATAATGATTTACATCTTTACGCTATATTGCACTGTAGGGTTTGACGTTAAGAGGCATTTAGTTGATTCGTAACAGAGAACTTTTAGTGTCAGGTGATGGAGACTCGCAGGGTGAGTCGTTGTGGTAATTGAATTCAACGTGATTGTTGGTTACGAGAATATGGCTAAAGCTGACAGTTCGTGCGTCTTCTCTGTGCATGCATACTGAACGGTGGTTTTTTTTCTCACCATGGCAGGCATGAAATGAAATATGCTTATCTGTATTAGTATCAGCGCAAGGGGGCGATGATACTTTCTGTATGTAGAGTTTCTGGCGTTGCTTGGATACTTCGTCAAATTTCACGGATGACGAGGTAATCATGTTTTCGGGTTGTGAGCGATGTATGTCTTCACCGTCCCATTGGAACATTTTTTCTTGAGATTGTTGTTGATCTTGTGTTATCTGAAACGCTACCAGTGTAAAAGGAGCGTAGTGGCTAAGATCCGTTGTTAAAATTTTATTGTTCAGGCTGTCGATGTTTTCTGCGTGTGCCAGGGATCGCAATAGTTGCCCACGGCTGATAAGTCTTTTGCCTGGAACGGTGCCTTGATAAAAATTGAGTAAGCAAAGGCTCAAACCGTGGCCGTTCACGGATATCCAGCTCCCTCCGCCGTCGGGGTCGAGTGGCAGAAGTACAGGAACCCCGTTGTGTTCGATACACTTAGGGGGCTCTGCGGGTGAGCGAGAACGTTGCTCATCCCGATTAAAAAATATCTGATAGCTTTCTTGGTTTCTGGTCCAGCTTAACGTGCACATAGGGATGTTTCTTGTTCAATTGCTTCTTGCTCTCTTGCAAACGTAGCGGTTGCTGGTGCAAGTCCTAAGGCTGGGTCAACTTTCTTGCCGGCCATTTTTGCAATAACGGCCATGATGGCAAGGTGGTGTGTTAGGTGGCTTGAGGCGAAACATAACTCTCGGCCAAACGAGGATGCGAAGGTTTCGGTTTGTTGAGATGACAAGGCAACTTCGGTGCTTACGCTGATTTCTTGGATGATATCGTTTTCAGTGATATTGACCATCCATTGACGGATCTCAGATAGTTCGGCTAACCCAATTTTTCTAACGGTTTCTATGGAGGCTCCCCTGCGTCGAATGTCATAGTTAATGTCGTCGGTGTTGGTTCTATCCTTTAGTGCTAGAAATAGATCGACGATATGCCGAAGGTGTTGACCGATTGAACTGTCAAACCAAGGGGCTGCGCTGTATTGGTATTCTGCATCGTTTAGACCTGAAATAAAGGTGGTCATTTGGTCGATGGATTCAAGGCTACCTGTTACACATGTGTTCATGTTTTTTTTACCGTTAGTGTTCAAAAATTAGATGTATTAACTGTCTTTTGTCGGGCTGTGTTGCGACGGAATAACTGTCGGTCTGTTACACAATAAACACTATAAATTAGCGCTATTGGACAAGCCCAAAAATAGGTTGTTGAGAGTAGTGATGCCGCCTGGCTTGCCGGAGATGCTGTGGAAAGCAAAGGCATGCTTATGAATAAATAAGCAGCTAAGGTGCCAAAAAATAACACGATGCCCATTTGGGAGTAATAACTCTTACATATAAGGTACCGGTAGGCAGAGTCTTCTCTGGCGACGTCGAAAAAACGCTTATTAAAGACAAGGCGAAAGAAGGTTGTCAAAAAACCGATAACTAGAATGGTTGCATATAATATGAAATCGTTGTTTTCGGTGTTCGACTGAAGGCTTATCTCCCCGCGAAGTAACCAGCTTGTTGCATACAATAGTACGGCTGCAAGGAATATCTTTTGTTGATCCATTCTGTCGATGGTGTTTTTTATAAAGTAAAAAACAACAGATAATAAAATTGTTAGGGTGACAATGACAAAACCAAGCGTTAAGAAATTTTCTTGCGTTAGAAAGTATAAAGACAATACCCAGAAGTAACTTTCTAAAAATAGAAACGGTCCATCCAGTAGGAATATTGCTTTTGAATGCTTTTTGTCGTTAAAGGTGTTGATGTTTTTAAATGTGAGCTTTGGTTCTCTCGTCTTATCTGTGACGGTGCTTTCTGTTTTTATAAGTTTCCATAGTGATACGGTACTTATTGCTAGCGACAATGCAATAAGAGGCAGCACACCAGATGTTTCTAATAGATAACCACCAGAAAGAATGCCTATCTTTAATAGAATTACTACAAGGATTTGAAAGTTACCAAATGTTTTTCCTGTATTACCTTTGGTTGTTATCTGGTTGAACATTGCTCTTTGGGTTGACCAATAAAAGCAATTATAGACTCCGTTAAGTAGGGCTGTGCCGATAAGAAATAATGCACTTTCTTCACGATGGTTAACACTCCATGCTAATGCACCGATGAGTAGGATTTCAGCTGCAAATGACAGTGTGATGATTCGACGCCATTGATTGTTTGCACGTAATTGATCCCAGACCCATAGAGATCCAATAAAACCAATTCCTGTCGTAGCGATAAAGGCAGCTATCTGCGCTAAGGATGCACCGCTGTCCCACAGTATTACCGGTAGGAAAAATGGTAGCAATCCTATTAATAACGAATGAGCGCCAGAGAATTGATAAAAATGTCGAGAAGTTAGTAGCATCAGAATACGTCTGTTTGGCTTATATCAAGTTGATTAAGTGATTCAAAATATGGAGTTAGGTCTTCTTTTTCTCCATAACGCGGATAATCATGCATTTTTAAGTAAGGGCGAGAATTCACTTCTAGAAAAATACATTTTTGATCACGATAGTCAGTTTCTATGCCTTTTTCCAAAATGACATCAATGCCCAATATATTGGCATCAAACAGCCCAAGTACGTTTTTAAATAGCTCTTGGTTCACTGTTGGTAATGTCTGTTTGTCAATCGTTCGTACAACACCGCCGGGGGCTAAGGATATACGGTAAAATAGTGTGATGATTTCACCTTTGGCCGGAATACTTTCTAGGGTGAGGTTTTGTTTTTTCAAAAAACGTTGGGTAACAGAGCCTTTTTGCAAAGGGTGAATGCAAGGATATAACCCCATGTCTTCTCGGATGAGATTTTCAGTGTCAATAAGAGTATTAATTGTGTCTGCACCGTTACCTTCAACAAAAGGGGAGTAGCGTTGTAGTACTGACATAATCTCCCCTTGAGCCACAACAACACGGTAATTGTTACCCTCTAGGTATTGTTCAATAACCGTTGAAGGCCACCACAATTTAGCTAAGAAGATGGCTTTCCATAATTCTTGAAAGTTACGAATAGGGAAGTGGCTACCTCGGGAAAAACCGCTAACGTTAGGTTTGATAACCAAGGGAAAGCCATAAGTTTTCGCAAAAACGATGGCTTTTAGTGGGTTGATGAAAATCATGCCGTTTGCATGAGGGATATTACCTTCAGCAAAGACCGAGCGTGCCTGTTTTTTGGAACGGCAACTCTTTCTGACTTCTAGGCTGTTGTAGCTGCTACAACCATCCATAAAACGTTTGCTGATCCATTGATATACGGTTTTCTTAAGCGCGCTCATTGTTAGTTCTCATTTTGTTAGCCAATTTTAAGCGATGGGCTGATTTTAATTTAGTAAAAAAGATGGCTTTTTTTGGCTGTGATGCAGGAATTGTTTTTGATATGGCTGCTAGGTTCCACATCGCTTGTAAGCTAAAACGATTTTTTTCTCGCCAGGTACGGTTGTTCGATAACAGCATCAGAGGCATCGGGTAGAGCAAATTGATTTCGATGATATGGAACTCACCGTTTATCATCGCGTCTATTGAGTCTGCTCGCAGTCCCACTCTTGATAAGCGAAAGCTCCCAATTTTGGATAGATGTTGCCAGAGTTGTTCTATCTGCTTGGGTGTTAGTTGTGGCGTCAGGTCTTTGTAAGACGTTGCATTATTGTAGATACCGTTAATAGGGTAGAGGTCTTCGCTGTTATTAAGTGTTTCTGTTATTGAAATAACGGCAGGTTGGTGGCTCTTTTGTGACGAACGCCCTTGTGATGAAGGGATAACAAACACCTCAAATTCTCGCTTTCCAGGCGCTGCTTGCTGAATAAGGTAGTTGCCCGTTGTGGTTTTTCGGGAAGATCTTATGTCATTTAAGGTTTGTGAGTTATCAGCCCGTTGTATTCCGAATGAGTTTTGACCCCATTCGGGTTTGACGAAAACTGGATATTGGGGTGGTTGGTAGTCCCCAATGTCTAGCGATTGCGATAACCTCCAAGCTTCTGGAATGAGTTGATCAGTATCTAACTTAGAAAAAACCCCACGCTGCTCGTTAAAGTAAGGGGCATTTAGCTGAAAATACTTCCATGGTGCGACTCGTTGCCAGGCGCAAAATAAGATGTACGCTAATACTTGGTAGATACGAATTATCATAATTAAGCCATGTACCTTAATACCGTTTATTGGGTGCGGTAACCTGAGTCGATGCAGAGAGCAAACTTCTTACACTTAGTTTCTGCTTTTACACTTTTAGCTCAGGTCTCGCACTATATAGAAGCATATAACGTTGTATAGACTTACTCTTCAGTGCCATTTGAGGTTTTCCATGTGAGAAAGTTCATTACAAACAATCCACCACCTAATACTAAAATAGACACTGCGGCATAAAATAGCGAACCATGGTCACTTTTACCTTCATGCATTACCTCTATGCCTAGAGGGGTAAACAAGTGGAAAAACACAGCTCCCGTCATAACTCCAGAGGCCATAATCCCTCCAATAGAATGAATAAGGTGTTGAGATGGGATAGAGGACATCACGTTTGTTTTCTTCAATGCCCAAAATACCGCTGGGCTGATTAGGATGATGGTTGTGATTAGCTCTACGGTGCCAACGGCATAAGCGCCATATTGAATAAAGCCGTTGCCAGCTCCATCACCAAGAATACCCTTCATCCAAGCGCCAATGGTACCGAAGATATGTTGTGTGTCGGGATGCCCTGTAAATTTATAAGGTAAAGATGATAGAAAGACTTTTGCTGTCCAAAGAACAATAAGCCAGCTGATAATATTTACGACGCGAGGTTTCATAGTAACGTTCTCAAATTAAGATGTTTCGAAATGGTGTTGTTTCAGGTGGTGGTGTTGAATGATGTTTTACTTAATGACATTAGGCCAGTTGTTGTTGGCTTTAATAATGAGAGCGTCTTTGTCTCCAAACCATTTTTTGCGAATGTTAGCGTCATAATTTAGGTATAGTTTGCCTTGATGAATGGCCCATTGAAGAGGGTCCGCTTTTGCAGTGTCGTTGTTTGCGACAGCCCAGGCGCAATACCCGCCATACTGTGGTGCGTATTTTTCAGGGTCAGCTTTAAACTTTTCAAGGTTTGCTTTACTGCTAAAGAGCCAATCAGCTCCTTTATATTGCGTGGTATAGGAGCTGTTGCCTTTGACGGGCTTGTTCTGAGTGAAGTAAGCCACTGTGTCGTACCCTGATACTGCGGTATCACTAAAAAAAGCAGTATAGATGGGGGACTGAGCGAATGATTGTGAAGAGAACAAGGCCGTTAGCGCAAATAATGCTGCAGTTAAAAGTTGTCTAGGTTTTATTGCTTTGGTAATCGTTATAGCGTTCATAGGTCGTCTCGGGGTGTGTAAATGCTTGTTTTCGATAAGTTGAAGATAGTATAGGGCTTAAATATCACATCGTTATTCCGAAGTTATAACGAATTTGTAAATTCATGGTTGCTGTTGCTTAAAATGAAGGGAAAGCTGGCATATGAAGGGAAGACTGGCAATAAAAAAGCAGAGCCGGATTAGCGTCGACTCTGCTTTTGTATGTTGAGGATTAGCGTAAGGCTGTGTATTCAGGGTTGCCTAGGCATAGGTGTTACTTCGCAATGTGTTACTTCACTGCGTGTTATTTTATCAAATAACCACCATCTACATTAAGGGATGTACCTGTTGTATAGCTAGATGCATCTGATGCGAGATAAAGCACGGCTCCCGCCATTTCATCAGGCTCAGCTACGCGGTTAAGTGGTACATGTGTTAGCACCTGCTTTAATATGGCATCGTTCTTAACCAGCGTGGCAGCAAATTTGGTATCTGTAGCCCCTGGGAGCAAAGCATTAACCCGTATCTTCAGGCCTGCACATTCTGCTGCGAATGCCTTAGTCATGGATATGACCGCAGCCTTGGTAATGGAGTAGATACCTTGCATTGCACCGGGGATAACACCGTTGATGGATGCAACGTTTATGATGCTACCACCATCATTGTCACGCATTAGCTTTGCCCCTTCGATCGACATAAAAAAGTACCCGCGAATATTGACATCAACGGTCTTTTGAAACGCACCAAGGTCAGTATCAAGGATGTGTCCAAAGTAGGGGTTTGTGGCTGCGTTATTAACAAGAATATCGAGCTTACCGTGTTTTTCTTTTATGGCAGAAAAGATCCCTGAGATCTGCTCCATGTCACCAATATGACAAGCCATGGCTTCTGCACTGCCGCCTTCTGCGGTAATGGCGTCAGCAACGATTTGGCAACCTTCGATTTTTCGACTTGAGATAATCACGTGAGCACCGCTAGCCGCTAGGGTTTTGGCAATGGACTCCCCGATACCACGGCTGGCGCCGGTAACCAGGGCGATGCGCCCAGTTAAATCAAATAAGTTACTCATGGTTGTGCTCTCCTAACGGTAGGTTACATGGGGGCTGTTTATGGATGACTGTAAGTGAGTGTAGTTATTGTAATAATTTAGATTGATACCGCTGCTGTTGTATAAGAAGTGAGTGATGGAGCAGTTAACCATTGACCAATTAAGGATTTGTACATTGGCATCGGGAACATCTAGGTGTTGTTGTACATTGCTGGAGATCGGGCCGCCTGAAGTGAATACAGCAATGTTTTGTGATGCTTTGGCGTTCGCTGCTACGGTATCTAACCCTCGTTTGCAGCGGGCTTTAAATTGTTCCCAGCTCTCGGGGTAGTCTTCGTTATATTCCCCGGATATCCACCGCTCAAGGGCTTTTGCAAAAATCTCTTGAAACGCATTTTTGGGGTTAGCCTGAGAGGCGAGGTATTGGGCTAATACAACTTTGTCTTTGAATTCCGGCTTATGTGTATGGAATACGTGTTCATGATCGTACTCATTAAAATCGTCTAGCGTAATCAAGTTGCTGTCAGAGGTATCCATTGCTTCTAAGCACGCGGTAGCCGTTTGTTGGTGCCTTTTCATTGCGCCGGTATAAACCGTGTCAAAGTTAAGTCCGATGCGTTTGAAGTGTTGCCCAAGCATGCTGGATTGCTCAACACCTAATGTCGACAAGTTGTCGTAATCACTTTGGCCGAATGATGCTTGGCCGTGACGGATAAGATATATTGAACCCATTATTGGGGGCTCCTGTTGTTATTTGTCGACTGTTAATCATCAATAATGCCCAAACACAGTTTTTCTAGGTGTGCGACCATCATAAAAAAGCTGGCAAAACGTTTGTCTTTGGTTTGGCCGTGATGAAAGCGGTAATAAATCTGTTGGATGATCCCTGCTAAACGGAACAGACCGTAAATTCTATAAAACGTAAAGTCTTCACAGTCGATATTCATTTTTTTGCAATAATAATCTACCACTTCATCTCGCGTCATCATGCCGTCAAGGTGGGTTGGTTGACGACGCGTCATTTGCATAACGGGGTCATCATCAGCTTGAATCCAATAGGCCAAACTGTTGCCAAGATCCATTAATGGATCACCAAGAGTGGCCATCTCCCAATCCAGTACACCGGTAACTTCCGTCGGGTTCTCTGGGTTTAATACCACATTGTCAAAGCGAAAGTCATTGTGGATGACACAAACCTTAACTTGCTCCGGCATGTTGTTTTGTAGCCATGCCATGACTTTTTCAAAATCAGGGACGTTGTCGGTTTTTGCGTTTCGGTACCGTTTTGACCAACCCTCTATTTGGCGAGGGATATAACCTTCGCCTTTGCCCAAATCACTTAAGCCTGCGGTATCGTAGTTTACTTGATGCAGTTCAATGAGCTTGTCGACAACATTGGTGCATAGGTCGGAGATTTGTTCTTTGTTTAATGACAAGTCTTTGGGTAGCTCTGAGCGGGGTATAATTCCTACGAGCCGTTCCATGAGGTAAAAATCACAACCAATAATCGCGGGGTCTTCACAGAACGCTATCATGTTGGGGACATAAGGGTAATGAGGTTTTAGCTGGTTCATTACACGGTATTCGCGCCCCATGTCATGGGCGGATTTTGCAATAGTACCAAAAGGGGGGCGACGTAAAATGAGGTCTTTATTGTCGAAGGATAACGCATAGGTGAGGTTTGATGCACCACCGGGGAATTGTGTGATGTTAATCTCACCATCAAGATCATCGATATGCTGTTTGACGAAGGTTTCGATTTTTGTTACATCGAGTTCTTCACCATCTCGAATATTACCAGCTTGATCTATGACTGTCATATTGATGCGCCTCGTGCTGCTTTTTCTCGTTTATGTTTGGTTTTTTGACCCATGATGCCGAAGGTGCGCTGATAAAGAAATGGAAGGTAACGTTTCATCAACCATAAGGTTTTATAGGTTCGGTGAGGAAGTATCCAAAACTGCTTCTTTTGCACAGCAGTAAAAATGATTTCTGCAATATCATCAGCATCAATTTTAGACGTTGATAACAAACGGTCGATAAGTTCTTGCGCCCCTGCATCTGGAGAGCGAGCCGACTTGGCGAGATTGGTTTGAAAAAAACCGGGACAGACAACGCTGGTGTGTATGTTGTACGGCTCAAGCTCAAACTTTAGCGTCTCTGATAAAGCAACGGTGGCAGCTTTGGTTGCGTTATAGCTACCCATTTCTGGTGTGTAAAGCAAACCAGCCATGGAGGCGACGTTAACAATATGACCGTGACCTTGTTGTTTGAATAACGAGGTGAATTGTTTGCATCCGCGAACAACACCCATTAGGTTGATATCGATTACCCATTGCCAATCTGCTAGTGGTGCGCTGTCCATGGTGCCGTGAGTCGCTACACCGGCATTGTTGACAATGATTTCTAATCCGCCCCAGCGATCGATGACCTGATCGTGCAGGTTAATAATGTCCGAGTCGCTGGTGACGTCGCAATGGCAGAAAAAACTATCTCTTCCTAGCTCTTTTATTTGCGAGACTACTTGTTGGCCGTCGTTGTCTTGGATGTCAGCCACTGCCACATTCCAGCCTGCTTTGGCATAATGTAACGCAATGGCCTTTCCTAATCCGCTAGCCGCACCGGTGATAGCGATGCGTTTTTTTTCTGATGTTTTTTTTTGCATGATTTAATATTTCTTAAGTTCTAATTTGGCGATTAACCCACGATGCACTTCATCAGGCCCATCTGCAAGACGTAATACCCGCATGTATGCGTACAATGCTGTTAGAGGATAGTCGTTAGACATGCCACCACCACCGTGCATCTGAATAGCATCATCAATAATTTGTATCGCCATATTGGGTGCTACCACTTTAATCTGGGATATTTCACTCATGGCACCAAATACGCCCACGGTATCCATCAGATAAGCGGCTTTAAGCGTGAGTAAACGAGATTGTTCAATGGCGATTCGCGCGTTGGCAATTTTGTCGCGATTCCCCCCGAGATTTATAATGGGTTTGCCAAAAGCAACACGGCTTGTGCTGCGTTTTATCATCAGCTCCAACGCCTCTTCTGCTGCACCAATCGCACGCATACAGTGGTGAATGCGACCAGGCCCCAGTCGACCTTGGGCAACTTCAAATCCTCGGCCCGCACCGGCTATCATATTACTTAGGGGGACGCGCACATTATCAAAGACCACCTCGCCGTGACCATAGGGAGCGTCAAACTCGCCAAAGACCGGCAGCATACGTTGGATTTCAACACCTTTGGTGTGGAGTGGTACTAACACCATAGAGTGTTGTGCGTGACGATGAGCGGTTGGGTCAGTTAAACCCATAAAAACTAGAACTTCACAATTAGGGTGGCCAATACCGGAACTCCACCATTTACGACCATTGAGGACAATCTCGTCACCTTCGATGATGGCGGTAGCTTCCATGTTGGTTGCGTCCGATGAGGCAACGTCTGGCTCTGTCATGCAGAAAGCAGAACGAATTTTTCCCTCGAGAAGAGGCAGTAACCATTCCTTTTTTTGTGCTTCGGTACCGTATTTTTCTAATACTTCCATATTGCCCGTGTCGGGGGCGTTACAGTTGAATACTTCTGGGGCAATAAGCGAGTGTCCCATAATTTCGGCGAGTGGAGCATATTCTAGGTTGGTTAGTCCGGCGCCATATTCTTCATTCGGTAAAAAAAGGTTCCAGAGCCCTGCATCTTTTGCTTTAGCTTTTAGCTCTTCAGCTATCGGCGGGACTTTCCACTTTGTCCAGTCTTCCTCGCCTCGAACAAGTTGTTCAAAATATAGTGCCTGGTTGGGGGTGACTTCCTCGTCCATAAATTTCTGGACGCGGGACATTAACTCTAGAGTTTTACTGGAATGTGAGAAGTTCATGTCAATGTGTGCCTTTTTAACGTGTTGGAAATAGTGGGC